>Ga0307516_10001891_pt1 | contig 28671 bp, 23 predicted proteins | sample 19_EM_MG_FD_203310 | JGI IMG/M metagenome (GOLD analysis project Ga0307516, IMG submission 203310) | Populus trichocarpa ectomycorrhiza microbial communities from riparian zone in the Pacific Northwest, United States - 19_EM | ecosystem: Host-associated > Plants > Roots > Unclassified | place... | reverse complement strand
CTCAAGCGCATCTTGCCCCAGCGGCCCGATCTCAAAGTGATCGTCAGCTCTGCCACCCTAGAAACCGAGCGATTTTCGAGCTTTTTCGGGCAGGCGCCGGTGATCTCGGTGGAGGGGCGCACGTTCGGGGTCGAAGTGCTCTACGAGCCGGCAGCTGAAGAGCTCGACTTGTCCGAGGCCGCGGCCGCCGCGGTCGTCAACATTGCGTCACTCGATCCGCGCGGCGACATTTTGGTATTTTTGCCGGGCGAGCGCGAGATCCGCGAAACCGAGCAGGCGCTCAGCGCAGCGCAGCTGCGACACACGCAGGTGTTGCCGCTCTACTCGCGGCTGGCCGCCGGCGACCAGGCCAAGGTGTTTGCCAGCAGCGTAGAGCGGCGCGTGATTCTCGCGACCAACGTCGCCGAAACGTCACTCACGCTGCCGGGCGTCGTTTACGTCGTCGACACCGGCGTCGCACGCCTGTCGCGCTACGATCCGCGCACCGGTACCACTCGGCTGTCGCTCGAAGCCATTTCACAAGCCAGCGCCGAGCAGCGCAAAGGTCGCTGCGGGCGCGTGCGCGAAGGCATTTGTGTGCGCCTGTTCGACGAGCAAAGCTATGCTTCGCGCCCCGCCTACACCGATCCCGAGCTGAAGCGCACGGGCCTTTCGGGCGTGATTTTACGCATGAAGGCGCTCGGGCTGGGCGCAGTCGAAGAATTTCCGTTTCTCGATCCGCCACAAACGCGCGCCATCAGCGAAGGCTACCGGGTGCTGCAAGAGCTCGGCGCGCTCGACGAAGAGCAGAACCTGACCCCGCTCGGCCGGCAGCTGTCGCGCTTTCCGCTCGATCCGCGGCTTTCGCGCATGATCTTGGCCGGCGCCGAGCTCGGCTGTCTGGAAGACATTCTGGTGCTGGCCGCGGCGCTTTCGATCCAAGATCCGCGCGAGCGGCCGCGCGGGCTCGAAGCCAAGGCCGACCAGGCGCACGCGCGTTTTCGCGACGAGCGCTCGGACTTCGCGAGTCTGCTCAAGTTGTGGGCATTCGCGCGCGAGCAGGCGGCACGCAGCAGCGCGCAGCTGCGCCGGGCCTGCAAAGAAACCTTCTTGTCGTTCGTGCGCGTACGTGAATGGCGCGAGGTCTACCGGCAGCTCGAAGAAGTCGTGCGCGATCTGCGCCTGCGACCGCAGCCCGCAGGCGCGAAGAACAAGCCCGGTGCAGGCTCGCCCGCTCACGACGAGGCGATCCACCTGGCCCTGCTGAGCGGGCTGCTCTCGCGCGTGGGGCAATGGAACGCCGAGCAGCGCGTGTACCTGGGCTCACGCCAGACGCGCTTCATGCTGCATCCGGCATCGGGCTTGGCCAAGAAGCCGCCGGCTTGGTTGATGGCCTTCGAGCTGGTCGAAACGTCACAGTTGTTTGCGCGCACGGCCGCGAAGCTTGACCCGCTGTGGCTCGACCGCGTGGGCGGGCACTTGCTCAAACGCAGCTATTCGGAGCCGCATTGGTCGGAAAAGTCTGCGCGCGCCTCGGTGCGCGAGCACGCCACGCTCTTCGGCTTGCCGGTGCTCCGCGACCGCAGCGTCGACTACGCCACGATCGCGCCGACCCGCGCGCGGTTGATGTTCTTGGAGCACGCGCTGGTGCGCGGCGAATATCAAGGCAAAGGCGGGTTTCAACGCCAAAACCTGCAGCTTTTGGCGGAGGTCGCGCGGCTGCGCGACAAGGCACGGCAGAGCGACATGCTGGCCGACGACGAAGCCTTGCTGTCGTTTTTCGATCGCCGGGTGCCGGCCGAGGTCGTCAACGGCAAAACCTTCGAAGACTGGCGCGAGCGCGCCGAAGCCCAAGATCCGAAGCTGCTGCTGCTCGGCTTTCAAGATGTCTTGGGCAGCGATCAAAGCTTGGCGCCCGAGCTCTATCCGGACTCGATTGGCGTGCTCGGCGTCGAGCTCGCCGTGAGCTATCGCTTCGAGCCTGGCGCGGACGACGACGGTGTCACGCTGCGGCTGCCGCTCGTGCTCTTGCCGCAGCTCGGGAAAGGCGAGCTCGACGGCACCATTCCCGCTTGGCAAGAGCGCAAAATCGCCGCCTTGCTCGACGAGCTGCCGCGCGCCGTGCGCCGCGAGCTCGGCGACATCAAGCTGCTGGCGACACGGCTCGCGACACACCTCGACAAGAGTGCGGGACCGCTGCTCGAGCTGCTGTCGCGCGGCGTCTTCGAGCTGACAGGCGCCAGCGTCGAGCCAAGTCAGTTTCGGCCGGACGCCATCCCGCGCCACCTGCATTTCTATTTTCGGGTCGTGGGTGAGCAAGGCCAGCTGTTGGGCGAAGGCCGCGACCTCGCGCAGCTGCGCGAGCGCTTTGCGCCTGCCGCTCGCGACGCCCTGCGCCGCGCCGCGCCGCCCGCGCACTTGCAAAAGAGCGGCATCGTTGCCTGGGATTTCGACGATTTGCCGCCAAGCATCACGCGCCGCGTCCAGGGCAGCGAAGTGTCGGCCTTTCCGGCGCTGGTCGAGCGAGACAGCGCCGTTGCCATCGAGCTGTTCGAAACCCTGGAGGCAGCCGAACGAGCGCACCTGGCTGGCGTTCGCCGCCTGCTGCAGCTGGCCTGTAAGAGCACGCTGTCCGCGCTCGACAAGCGCATGCCCCCGCCGCTATCGCGTCGCTACGGCTTGCCTGCCTCCAAGGCCGAGCAAGCGGCGTTTGCCGAGAGCCTGCGCGTCAGGCTGACGACCGAGGCATTCGGCTTGGCCCAAGCTCAGGAGCTACCGCGCACCCGTGTCGACTTTCAACGTCTGCTCGCGCACGGCATGCCGCGCCTCGTGCCTGCCTTCGAAGCCGCGCTCAAGCTGCTCGGTGATATCCGCGGCGAGCTCGAAAAGACCGTGCGCGCCCTCGACGCGGCCAAGACTCAGCCTAGCGCCAGCCAGGCCAGCGCCGACATTCGCGAGCAACTCGACCTGCTCTTCCCTGCCGACCTCTTGCTCTACACCGAGCTTCAGCGCCTCACCCACGTGCCCCGCTACTTGGCAGCGGCGCGCGCACGCCTTACCCGCGCTATCCACGACCCGCGCAAAGACGCCGCCAAAGCCGAGCCGGTCGCGCCACTGCTCGGCGCCTTCGCGGCCAAATACCCGCATTTTACCGACCGCCACGCCGCTCGGCGCCTGCTCTTCAACCTCGAAGAGCTGCGGGTTGCCACCTTCGCGCCCGAGCTTCGCCCGCAGCGCCCGCCTTCCTTGGCGGAAGCCGCGCGCGAGCTGACCGAGCTTACGTAGCGGCCCGCGAAACGGCGCGGTAGAGAGCGCGGCGGGTGAGCTGAAGCGCTTAGCTCACGCCCGATCGCCGGCGTCGCCGCGAAGCCAGCATCAACGCGGCTGCGACGAGCAAGCCGCCGGAGCCAGTCGACCGAGTCGGCCCTAGGTTGCAGCCGCTGGCGCTGTCGGTTTTCGTGTCGCCATCAGCCGCAGCAGTGCCGGCGGAAGTGCCGGTTCCCGTGCTGCCGGCGGTGGGCTGCGCGCTGCTGCCGCCGCTGCTGGAGGTGCCGCTCGTCGTACTGCTGGTGCCGCCACTGCTGGTGTTGGTGCCGCCGCTGCCGCTGCCGCCGCTCGGGCTGCTCGAGCCAGCGGTGCCGGTCGACGACCCGGCGCTCCCGCTCGGTTTACCGCCCGTGCTGCTCGTACCGCCGCTGCCCGTACCGCCCCCGCTGTGAACCGGCGCGGTGCAGCCGAGCTGCGCGCACGCAGCAGCAACGTCGAAATTGATCAGCGCCTGCGAGGCGGCGTCCGCCTTGGGATCGCCTGCTTTACGGCGGTCGTAGAGCTGTCTCACGATTTCGAGCTCGGCTTGGCCGTAGACGACGCCGAGCGCTTTCTGCAGCGTGACGAGCGAAGCGTAGCCGCGCTCGTTCGTCGGCTCGATCATCGTGCCTTCGGTGTAGTCGTTCCAGGTGGCGATCTGCACCATGTCGCCGACACCCTTCGAGAGGTTGTAGGTGGCCGCGAGCGTGTCGCCGCCGTTCAAGTCGTAGGCGATGCTCCAGCCCGGCGCACCGTTGGCGTAGGCTGCGTTGAAGCCCGGATACAGCACCGGAACCTTCGTGCCCTGATCGGCGCGGTTGTAGTAGTTGGTGACGCCGGTCAGGGCGTCTGAGTAGAGCCAGCCGAACGTGCCGTCGCGCGCGCCGCCGGCTTTGTCGTTGTACCAAAGCGTGAAGAACATCGGGTCGATGCCGGTGGCCGATAGCACCGAGGGCCAGTCTGCTGCGGCAATCTTCTGCGGCCCGAACACGAACAGCGCGGGCGTGCCGTTCTCTTTGATGTGATTGGGTCGATTGAAATAGTGATCTCTCACCCAGTGCATCGAGTTGACGGCGTCGTTGGTGTCCACCGCGTACTGGTCCTCGAAGCAGACCGCGAATTCCATGCCAAACTTGGCGGTCTGGTCGATGAGCTGATCGGTGTTCTCGGCATTGGCCGGCAAGTCTTTGTTCATCGTGCTGCGCCCGGGCCAGTCGATGATCACGCCGTCGATGCCCGAGTACTTCATCAGCAGCAGCTGGTACTCGATCACGTTGTAGTCACCCGAGTGATACGGCCCGATCTGCGGGTTGTAGTGCCGCCCCACCATGTCCCAGTGGTAGCCGGGCGTCTCGAACCACGGCATCAAGTGCACGTAGATTTTGCGCGGATCGGACTTGGCCAGCGCCTGACGCTGGCTACCGCCTGTCTCCTGCTCTTCGCTGGGCAGGGCCGCGCAACCGGCAAGCAACAGTGCCAAAGCGCTCAGCGTCGCAGCAACTGACCTAATCTTCATGGGTGAGAACATCCAACATGTCACGCCACGGAGCTTCGCTCCAGCGGACACACACCCATCGCTGCACGATTCATAGGTCGTTCAAGCGTTTCCGTGCGTCCTCGCGCCAATCTTCTGCGCGGAGCTGGTCAACTTCGTTCTTTAACCGGCGGCATCTCACCTGCCCCCACCCGCGCTCCCTAACGAACGCTTGAGAGCGGACGTAGGCGTGGGCAGGTGCTCAAGTCAGGTTCTTTCCGAAAAGCTTCACGCGCTCGCGACTGGCTGCTGCGCGCGGCCATTGCTATCGCCCTTTTTAGCGTGAGCGTGCGCGCGCACGCCGGCATGAAGCAAGGCGACGTGCTGCAAACCGATAGCTTGAGCATGTTGCTCGCGAGTCACGACTACACGACGCACACGAACAGCTCGCTCCGAAACGCTGTCAACCTTTCCGGCAATGTGGGTCTGCACTACGTTTTCGTAGATCGCCTTCGCGTCGGCATGAACCTTCAGCTCACCGAGCGGCTGTGGCCCGAGCCGCCCGGTAGAGTGAGTCGTCTTCAGCGCTTCGCGTTCATGCCGCAACTCGGCTGGGGCTTCTACGATCCGTTTTTTACGGCGCTGATCTTTTCTTACGCACCGCGCACACTCGGCCGTGCTCTTCCCGACCTCGCCGTGCTGGCGGCACTGGGCGCTGCGTTTCCGGTCACGCAACGCATGAAGCTCAGCATCGCCTTCGAAGCGCCGTTTGCGTTTCTGCAGCACCGCACTTTGGGCTTGGTAGCGGTCGCGGGCCTCTCAGTGCGGCTTTGAGCGACGCGAGGCAGGCTAGCGGTCTGCCGATTCTGGCGTAGGATGAGGCGTGGTTCGGGTGTTGGTGCTCGGTTTGTCGCTGGCCTTGGCTGCAGCTGGATGCGGCCAGACCCAGCGTGACCCGCCGCTTCATTTTGCAGTCGGCGGAACGACCGCGAGCGCGGCACCGCGACCGAGCGCGAGCCCGGCGGGACAAACCAGCGCCGGCGCTGCCGGACAAACCAGTGGCAGCGCCGGAGAGGGCGGCATGGGCGGCAGCGCTGGTTCAACGCCAGCGGGTTCGACACCGCCCGGAGCTCTCGAAGAGTGTGAGCAGTATTGCAAAACACTTTACTACCGGCTGCCACAAGCGCTGTGCGAAGACTGGCACCGCACCGGCTGGCAACCTCAGTTCTGTCATCTGCCTTACAGTGACGACTGCTCTGACTACTGCACCACCATCTACAACGGTGTAAGCCCTGCATGTGCGGCCACACTGCCCGCAGCCATCCGCTGCGTGGCCCCCGACTACCAACGCCAGGGCGTGCCCACCCAGTGTTGGCTCGAAGAGTGCCGCGATCCGCTGTTTACGATGACCGCGGCCTGCTACGGTTTGCGAGAGCAACTCGATGCCGCGCGCGCCGCCTGGAGCGCAAGGGGGCTGGTCGACTACCAGCTCAGCTACAACGGGGGCGACGGCAAAGCGGTCGTCGCGGTACGCGGCGGCGCGCAGCCAACCGTCACGCCTGCAGGCGCGACGCCCTGGACGGTGCCGCAGCTCTTCGACGAGGTCGAGCGACTCTTGGCAACGCCCGGCGTGGCACCAGGCGCCACCTACGACGCCGCTCTCGGCTACGTCACCCAGCTAGAAAGCAACCAAGTCTGCGATTTTTCCGTGATCGTGAGCGGCATCGAGGTCGCGCCGCCGCCCTGAGCTGATTGAGCGGAGCCTACGCCCCCGCGCAACGCCGCAAGGCGTCGACGTCGAGAACGACCACCCCGCGCGTCGCCGCCGAAAGAATGCCCGCCTTGCGCCACTTCGTGAGGCACTTGTTCGCGGTCTGCCGGCTGGTGTCGACCAGCTCCGCCAGCTCTTGCTGAGAGAGCTTCAAGCTGATGCCGACGCCGGCTGTCGTCGGGGCGCCCCAGCGCGCCGTCAGCAAGACGAGCTTGCGCGCCAGCCGCTGCTCGACCGGAAGTGCGGTCACCTCTTCGAAATGCCGAGCCAGCTGCCGCACGCGCGCTGCCAGCAGCCCGCAAAGCGCGAGACTGGCGGCGGGTGAACGTCGTAGGGCGCCCAGGAACACCGACTTGCCGATGACTAGCACGCGAGCATCTTCGAGCGCCGTCACGTGCGCAGAGCGGCTGCTATCTTGAAACAGCCCCAGCTCGCCCAGCAGCTCGCCGGGGCCCAGCAGCGTCAACGTTGCCTCGCTGCCGTCGGCGCGAGAAACAGAAACTCGCAGTCTGCCGCTCACGACACCGAACACGGCTTCGCTGATGTCGCCTTGCTTCACGAGCGTGCGACCCTTTGGCAGGCGGCGCAATTGGGCAAGCCCGGCCAAGCTGTCTAGCTCGGCGGCGCTGAGTGCCGAGCAAACCTCGACGCGCGCGAGCGCCGCCCGCTTTGCGTCTTGCTCTGGCGGGCGTGTAGGCATGGGCCGAGCTTCGCACGCCGGCACGATCGGGAAAACGACTTGAACTGTCGCCCGCGCGACAGTCAGGCGCCGAACCTGCGGCTAGCGTCGTCCTCAGTCCCATGAGCGCCTACCGAATCGCCCTGATTTCCGACCTTCACGGCAATGAGCTGGCTGTGCGCCGGGTGCTACGCGACATCGGCCGCATCGGGGTCGATCAGATCGCTTGTCTCGGGGATGTCGCCACGCTGGGGCCGCGACCGCGCGAGGTGTTGGCGATGGTGCACGAGAGCTGCGACCTGTTCATCCAGGGTAACCACGACGAATACCTGTTCGACCCGAGCAAGCTGCCCAGTCACACGGCTTCGCCTCAGGTGTTGGGCGCGGTCGAGCAATGCCGCAGCGAGCTCGACCCCGAGCAGCTCGAGCTCGTCAAAAACTTCGAACCCCGGATCAGCGTTCCGCTCCCGAATGGCAACGCGCTGTTGCTCTTTCATGGCTCGCCCGACGCCAACGATCGCGATCTGCTCTCCGAAACCCCGGAGGCCGAGCTAGCCGCGCACCTGGCCGACCATTCAGCCACGCTGCTGGCCGGCGGCCACACGCACATCCAAATGCTGCGGCAGCACCGTGGCCGCCTGTTGATCAACCCTGGCAGCGTCGGCCTCGCGTTCGAGCGCTTTGTCAGCGGTGCGCCGCCCCGGCTGATGCCGCACGCCGAATATGCGATCGTCGAGTCGCGAAGCCACGACATTTCCGTCGCGCTGCATCGCGTGGAGCTCGACCGCGCCGCCCTGGCCGCCTCTGTCCGCGGTTGGGATAACCCGCTGGCGGGCTATTTAGCCGCGCAATATGCGGCTTAGTCGCCGAGACTCAGCGCCGCGAGCTGCGGCGTCGGCGCAGGGCGGCCGCCGCAAGCGCAAGCGCGGCGGCGACGGACCACCAGGGGGTGTTGGGCAAGGCAAGGTTGCAACCGCCACCGCTCGCGGTGTCTGCGCTCGCAATGTTGGAGCTACCGCCGGAGCTCGACGCGCCCGCGCTGCCGCTGCTCGGGGTCGGGCTGGGAACGCTGGCGTTGTATGCCGCCAACTGCGCCAAAATGGTGTCGGAGTTGTCTTCGACCACCTTGCCGGAGCCGGTCGCTCCGGTCCGCACGATGCGCGAGTTGGGCGGCAGCTCAGTGAGCCCGCTCGGCCAGCTGCGTGATTGGGCATCGCTCGCGGTGCCACGCACCACGCCGCCTTGAGGCAGCTCGATGCGCCAGGGGGCCTCGGACTGGAAGAGGCTGGGCTTGCATTCGATGACGCGCTCGGCGCTGTGAACGTTGCTGACGTCTTTGAGATCTGCGTTGAAGGTGAAGAGCGGGTCGAGCGTCATCTCTTCTGGCGACAGCGTCGTGTACATGCGGGTGAGCGCGGGATGGGCGTCGATCAGATTTTGAACGAGCTTCACCGGCGCAATCACGCTCTTTTCGATCGCGGCCACGTAGGCGGCCGGCGAGAATTGGATCTGGTCTGCGTAGCAGGCGGGGCACAGCTTGAAGTCTTCGAAGGCCAGATTGGCGGGCAAGGTCACGGCGGAGCGCGTGGCATCCCAAAAGCCGTCCCAAAAGCCGTACTGAGCGTACGCTTGTTGGAAAAACTCGCTGAAGCTGCCGTAAACGCGGGTCTGGAACGACGACCACTGCTGCTGGTCATTCGCCGTCCAAACCGTCGCTGCGAGCGTGCTGGTGGAGCCGGCAAACTCGGTGACGAAGCCTTGGCCGCCGGCGTCGTTCGCGGCTTCGATCACGACCGCGTTGTAGGAGCTTGCGGCGTTGAACCAATTGATGCGAGCTTCGTTGAGCTCGAGCGACAAGTAATTCTTGGGCACCGCTCGCGAAGCACCCAGCATCCAGGTGAGCACGCCCATGTCTGGATTGGCGGCCACCGCGGTGAGCTTGACCGGGATCGAAGCTTCCGAGCCCGTATAGGTCAGCACGATGGGGCGAATCGAGCCCGTGTCGGCGCCCTTGGTCAATTTCAGGGCCAAAAGATACAAGCCGTCTTGCAAGTACGGACCAAGCAAGGCGGCGGAGCCGCTCGGCACGTCGAAGGCGTTGGCCTTGAGCCAGCTCACTGCCGCGTCTGCCGGGTCTGCCAGGCTCGCGTCGAGCGAAATGACCGTCCAGTCGAAGGAGCCGACGACGCCCGAGGCTTCCACAGTGACGCCGCCATCGCCGGCGTTGAAGGAGGGGCCGCCGGGGAAGGTCGAGGAGGCGGTGCCGCCGGAGCCGGCGCCAGTGCTCTGACTCTCGTCTTGCCGGCAGGTGCCTTCGACGCGCGTGGTTAGGGTGTAGTTGGGATTGGTGGCGCTCTGCAGGCGCTGCAGGGCCAGATTCGAAGCGATGCCAATGTCGGAGTCAGCTTTGGGCACCGAAGAGATCGGCAACAGCCAGGAAAAGCTCTTGGACGGGCCCTGGTATTGGATCTGAATCACCGCGGTCGTGGTGCCGTCGCCGTTGTCGGCGAAAATGATGCTCTCGGCGGCTTGGTTGACCGGCTGCGCTTGGTTACAGAAAAAGCCCCCGCAGGCCAGAGCCGGTGCGGGCGACAGAGCCGCCACGCCGAGCGCCGCGCTGAACAGAGCAAACCTAAAAATGGGTCGCATGGGGGGCTCCTCGTCCGGACTCCGGACATCGCGATCAGGTCACGGTCCGATTTGGCACAGAACGGCACGGCGTTTCGGGCTTTTTTGCCGGACCTTCACGAACCTTCGCAGACTACAGCAAATCCGATGCCAGTTCTCAAGGACCCTACGGATGCGCGATGTAGTACGTCGCCATCTCCATCGCGAGGTAGTTCGAAGCCGTGGTCGTGTAGTCGGTGTCGTTGGCGAAGATGTACGAATTTTCGCAATCGGGGACGTAGTACTTCGGACCCACTTTAACGAGGCCGTTCGAGGCGGCGGCTACGGCGTCGAAGGCTGCGTCTTCGTAAGGCGCGATGACGGTGTCGACGTCGCTGTTGTTGGGACAGAGCATGTTGTTCGGCGCTCTGCCCATGGTCACGATGTTGATTTCTTTGACGCTCGGGTACTTCGCCTGAATGTTCGCGATCACGGCGTTCAGCAGCTTCTCCCAGCCCGGTTGGTCTTTGGTCATGGGGCTGAAGCCAACGAACAGCGCGCGATCCGGCGTGGTCGCGTTCATCGCGCACGGGTTTTGCGTTGGCAGGTTCCAGAGGTCGCTCTTGGGGTCAGCCCACTTCTCGGCGTAGGAATACTTTTGCATCTTCCCCTCCCACTTCGTGGCGTCGACGCCGTCTTGCAGAAAGGTCTTGCTGGCGCCGCCGGGATTGGTGCCGTTGAACCATTGGCTCGTCGTGAACAGACCGAAGATCATGGTACACGTGAAGGGCCCGGCGGACGCGGACCCAGCGCTGCCGCCTTGCGGAGCTGCGCCGCTCGCGCCGCCCGACGCGCCGCCGACTCCGCCCGACGCGCCACCGGCTCCGCCTAGCGCGCCGCCGACTCCGCCACCGGCTCCAGCGCCTCCAACCATTGCGAAGGTGCCCGAGCTGCCGCCGCTCATCGCACCGGCCGAGGCTCCGCCCGTTGCGCCGGTAAAGCCAGCGCTCGAGCTGCCGCTCGTCGACTGCGCGCCAGCCGCACTCGGCGCTCCGCCTGCGCCACTCGAGCCTGAGCCAGCGCCACCGCCGACGTCGCCACCATTGCTCGAGCAACCAAGGGACAGAAGGATCGAGAAGAGGAGCTCAGATCGACGACGAAAACGCATTGCCTTCACCTAACTGGGGCATGGATGCCCGCAATCCGCGGGGGCATGAAAAGTACAGAGTGGTGGCAAGGTTTGCCGCGCGGATTCCGAAAAGGGCAGTGTCCGAGACACTAAAAAAAGTTGAAGGTGATTCGCTTGCCGCAGCGCGACACGGGTCGCCGAAGATGCGGCGGCGTCGCCGCGAGAGGCAATTCCGCGCGATTGGCTCGGCCTTGGCGAGCGCGCCGCGGTGTCGGCAGGGAAATTGCTGGTAAGGCCTGGTTTGGAGGTGACCCTATGCTCGTTGAAGACCTCATGACCCGAAATGTCGCGGCAGTTCGCCCCGATCAGACGTTAGCCGTCGCGGCCAGACTGATGTGGGATTGCGATTGCGGTGCGCTGCCGGTCGTCGAGGGGGAGCGCAGAGCGCTCGGGATGATCACTGACCGCGATATCTGCATGGCTTGCTGGTCGCGCGGTGTTACCCCCACTGCGCTGCTGGTGCGGGAGGCCATGTCGATTGACCTCGTGTACTGCTCGCCACAGGCAACCTTGGCTGCCGCCGAGGCAGCCATGAGCGAGTACCAGGTTCGGCGTTTGCCGGTGGTAGACGCCCAAATGCACCTGGTTGGCCTGCTGTCACTGGCAGATATTGCGCGAGCGGCGGCGCTGTCGCCCAAGCTGCTGCCGGATCGCGACTTGAGCGACAGCGGAGTGACCTCGACGCTGGCCAGCATCTCGACAGCGGCGCCGCCGTACGCTTCGCAGGCGTATCCGTAGTCTGAAGGAGCGATTGCCACGCAGCCAACGGCTACGCTGCGACGCCACGGCCCACCCGCTGGCGCCGCCTGCCGCAATCGCATTTTTAGAGCCGAGGCTCAGCGAGCTGGCAACGAACGTGTTTTGCTAACCAGCGCGTCAACGGCTCGAGGAGTTCCGAAACCGGGACCGCCCCAAGCCGCTTCGAGCTTGCCGTAAGCCGCCCCCTGTCCCGCGGACGCGCAGAGCGCAGCTAGGGCGCCGTTGCGCTGCAGCGCCACCAGCAGACCCAGCAGCGCCGCCAGGCCGATCAGCAGCGACTCGACGCGGCTCGGTCGGGAAGGTGGCACAGGCGACATGAGTGCGAGAGGAGCGAAGCTCGTGACGACGGGCGGCTCGAGCCTCAGCACGGGCGGCGCCGGCTTCACAACCGGCGGCGCCGGAGTCAGAAGGGGCGGCGCCGGCTTCACAACCGGCGGCGCGACGCTCGGCAGCGGCGCGGGCGGCGGCGCGCTGCGAACAGGCGCGCTCGGCGGCGGCGGCAGAAAGCTCGGCGAGTGCACGAACGGCGCGGCCTCGGACGGCGGCGACAACGGCGCGGGCGCGCTCTGTGCGGGCGGCGGCAACGGCGCGGGCGGCGGCGGCGGCAGCGCTGAACCCACTGCCACGCTGGCTTCGTCGTCGAGCCCGGCAACGACGCGGAGCGGCTGCCAATTCTCCGTACCGTCTTGCCTGACCAGCGTGTCTCCGTCGATCATCTCGAGCCGGAATAGGTCGTCGATCTGCTCGAGCGTCAGAACCTTGACCTCGCCCGGGGCCATTCGGACATGCCACCGGTCGTCTGCCACGCTGCCCATCGCCCTTGTGTAGCACACGCGCGCGCAGTACCTCTGTCAGGGCGATGGGCAAAGACGCGTTCGAGGATCCCGAGCTCCAGGCCATGCAGAGCTCGATGCGCCCGGCGGCGGGTCAGGTGCGGTGGGGGCGAGTCTTGACCGGCATCTTGGTCGTGGCTTGTGCGTCGTTCGCGGTCGCCTACTACCTGCCCCTGCGGCGCGCTCACGAAACGCTCAATCTGCGCTTCGTCGAGCTAAGCTCCCAAGTCGCTGCGGCAAATCGCGCTGCCGACGACGCGCGAGGCCGAGCCAAAGAGCTCAGCGACAAGAATCAAACGCTGCAGAGCCAGCTCGACGAGGCCGAGCAGCGCGGCAAGGCCGACGCGGAGGCCAGCCGCGCCCTCAAGACTGCCCTCGAGTCGAAGCTGCAGAAACAAGTCGCCGGCGAGCAGGCGGCCGTGGGCAGCACAGGCGGCCAAGTCGTCGCGTCCCTCTCGCTCGCCTACCTGCTCAGCCGCGGCAAGCTCGAGCTGAGTCCGCCAGGCAAGCTCGCGCTCTGCAGCGTCGCGAACGCCTCGAGCCCCACGCTTCGAGTCCTGGCCGTCGCCGGCAAGAAAGACATTCCACCAGCCCTCGCCGCCAAGCTCAAAACGCCGCTCGACTACAGCGTAGCCGTCGCCGCGCTCGTCACTCAAACGCTCATCGAGCAGTGCAAAGCTCTCCCCACCAAGCTGAGCGCCAGCGGCGTCCCCGCCGAACCGGCACTCGCCCCCAAGCTCGACGGCAAAAAGCTCAGCGGCCCCCGCATCGAGCTCTGGCTCGACAGCCACTGAGCCGCCCGTCGCCGTTACGGTAGCTTCCGCGAGTCGAGCTGCGTCCAAAGGTTCGCCCGATCTGCGCGGCCATCTTGGCCAACGAAGCCGTTCTCACAGCGGCACGAACGCCGCACGACGCTGCTTCGGTACTTTTCGGCCTTCCGTGCTGACGTCCACCTCAGCGCGCTGTGCTTCGTGCCTTCGCGAATCGCGTTTTCGCGCCATCGTTGCGGAGCCAAAATCTTGCTCCGCCCCGAGCTCGTTGTGCACGCGGCAGCGCAAAGCCAAGTTCGAAGCGACATGCGCGCCCTGCCTCGCGAACGGCTGCAAATGATGCACCTCGAGGTAGCGCGTCTCCGAGCAGCGCTCACCTCGCTCATCGACGTACGCGCAACGCCCGCCATCCCGCCGATATACCTCCCGTCGTTCAGCCGCCGGAATGTATCTACCGCGCTGGCGCGGCGCCTCGGACGGTTCGTGGCCACCGACGACAGCCGCGACGCGCTGGCGCGGTGCTTCTGACAGTTCGCGTCCATCGACGGCGGCGGCGACGCGCTGGCGCGGTGCTTCGGACGGCTCGCGCCCATGGCCACCGACGACAGCCGCGACGCGGTGATTCGTGTCGGTCGACGTTGGCCGCGACGCGCTGGCGCGGTGATTCGGACGGTTCACGCCCATCGACGGTGGCGGCGACGCGCTGGCGCGGCGCTTCCGACGGTTCGTATCGGTCGACGTTAGCCGTGACGCGCTGGCGCGGTGCCTCGGACGGTTCACGTCCATCGACGGCGGCGGCGACGCGCTGGCGCGGTGCTTCGGACAGTTGGCGTGCGTCGACCGTGAGCGGCTGTTTTGGTTTTCGCGGCCGCTCGGTCATCACGAACTTTCGCTTCTCGAGCGCTGCGACGAACATTTTCATCGCCTCCAAATGGAGCTCTCCAAGGGTCGCGCCGGGTCGTTCGCGTGCGACCAGCGCGCGGGCTCGTTCGATCAGCTGGACGTGCTCCTCGATGGTGCTGAACTGTAGCTGGTAGTACTGCGGGCCCGTCACGGGCGGCAGGTCCGCCGGCACTGGCCCGACCGGCAGATTTTCGCCATCTGCTGGCAGATTTTCGCCATCTGCTGGCAGATTTTCGCCATCTGCTGGCAGAGTTTCGCCGTCTGCCGGCAGCGCGGCGTCACCCATTCCGATCCCCCCGCTGCCTGGCTGAGCCGCCCCGCCACCTTCCGCACTTTCGAAGCCGTCGTTCGCCCAATCTCGCGGTCGCTTGCCGGCCGGCAAATCCCGAATCGGCGGACAGAGCGACGCCGCAAATTCGGCCCAGGTCGGCGCGTGCAGCGCGCGCGGCAGTGACGGACCGAGTGGCTCGATGCGGTCGGGCACCTGAGGCAGCGGATTCAGCTCGCGGATCAGCTTACCTACCTCCTTTTTTGTCCGAAACTTGGCGCGACCGAGCAGCTCGAGCTGATTTTGGGGCGTGAGATGGGGTCCAAGCATGAGCAGTCCCGTGAGGTGAAGCTCACCCTCGGCGATTGCCGCGAACAGCGCGGGAAATTGTTTGACCCAGCGCGCGGCGGCCGAGCGACGTGCGGCTGCGTCCTCCGAAAAACGCAGCTCGTAAATGCAGTACGTGTAGAGGCTGGCGCAGCGGCGCGTGCGATGCGCGCCGCGCGTCTCGACTTCCGCCAAATGCACGAGCAGTGCCGCGAGCAGCTGATTCGACTTGCCGACGAGCCGCCGCGTATTCGCCAGCAGCTCGTCGTCTGTCAACTGCGTTAGCCCGAGCGAACCGCCGGGAATGAGCTTCGTCAGAACGTCACGACTCGCGTTGGAGATCGCCGCCATGTCCCAGCAGCCTACACCCGTGATTTCGAAGCCTATGGCAGGCGCTCCACGGAGCTTTTGGCGCAAGCGAATGAGTTTCGAATCGTCCGTACCCGTGATGTCGCAAGCACGAGCCGCAGAGGCGCCAACAACACGCGGTCTACGCTAGGGCCTCGGCGAGTGTGGAGTGCTGCGCGCGATTTCGGTCAAGCACAATCGACGGTTCAACGCACAGCTCGAAGTGGCGGAGCACTGCGACGCGCACGCTGGGCGCCTGGTCGGCAGGAGCTGTTTCCGAGCTTGGCGCTGTGAGTTTGTGCGGCAGTGCCGACAACTTCGTCCGGCAAACCGGAGCCGTGCGGCGGTCGTGCCGCCGCGAGCCCGACGTCGTTGGCCAGCCTCTCGTCGCGAGCCCAACGTCGTTGGCCAGCCTCTCGTCGCGAGCCCGACGTCGTTGGCCAGCCTCTCGTCGCGAGCCCAACGTCGTTGGCCAGCCTCTCGTCGCGAGCCCAACGTCGTTGGCCAGCTCCGCGCCAGAAGGTGCGACGCAGGATTGAGGGCTACGTGGCCGGCGCTTCACTCCCCAAAAAACCCAGCAATTTCGCTAAATTTGGCGCTGTCGCTCGCGGGGATGCGCGCGGCACGAGGCCGAGGCGCCACACCACCTTCCCTTTCCGCTGCCGTTATATGCCAGAGACGGGGACTTGCAGCAAGCCCGGGGGCGTGCCGCACAGTCGTCGGCATGGCAAACGTGACCAAGCATGCGGTGGTGATCGTTGGAGCAGGTCCGACAGGGCTGATGCTCGCGGGCGAGCTGGCATTGCAGCGTGTTGACGTCGCCATCGTCGAGCGGCGTGAGAGTCAGGCTGTCGCGGGCGCGCGCGCGGGCGGTCTGCATGCGCGCAGCATCGAGGTGCTCGATCAGCGCGGGATCGCCGAGCGCTTTTTGTCGCAAGGCAAGACCATGCAGGTCGCGGGCTTCGCGATGATACCGCTCGACGTCAGCGACTTTCCGCTGCGGCACAACTACGGCCTCGCGCTGCGGCAAGAGGGCATCGAGCGCGTCCTGGCCAGTTGGGTCGACGAGCTTTCGGTACCGATCTATCGCGGGCTAGACGTTACGGGTTTCGCGCAGGACGACACGGGCGTCGACATCGAGCTGGCCGACGGCCGTTCGCTCGGCGCGCTGTACTTGGTCGGCTGCGACGGCGGTCGCAGCTTGGTCCGCAAGCAAGCCGGCATCGATTTTCCGGGCTGGGAACCGTCTATCAGCTACTTGATCGCCGAGGCCTCGATGACGGAAGAGCCGGTAAGTGGCATCCGACGCGACGCGAGAGGCGTGAATGCGCTGGGCAAGCTGGAGGACGGAAAGCGCGTGCGCGTGGTGTTGAACGAGCCGCACGTCCGGCAAGACGACGAGCCGAGCCTGGACGACCTGCGCGCGGCGCTCGTCACCGTTTACGGGACCGACTTCGGTGTGCACGACGTCACGTGGCTGTCGCGCTTCAGTGATACGGCCCGGCAAGCCGCCGCTTACCGAGAAAGGCGTGTGCTCTTGGCTGGCGACGCGGCGCACGTGCATGGGCCGACCGGCGGACAAGGCCTCAACATCGGGGTTCAGGACGCGGTGAACTTGGGCTGGAAGCTGGCCCAAGTCGTCAGCGGCACCGCGCCGGAGAGCCTGCTCGATACCTACCAGGCCGAGCGGCACCCGATCGCCGCGCGCGTGCTCAAGCTCAGCCTGGCGCAAACCGCGCTCATGCGCGGTGACGATCGGACGAACGCTCTGCGCGAGAACATGACCGAGCTATTGTCGATGGACGAGCCGCGCAAGCGCTACGCCGCGATGATGTCCGGCCTCGACATTCGCTATGAGCTCGGCGCCGGACACCCGCTGCTCGGGCGCCGCATGCCCGACCTCGATTTGGTCACGGAAAGCGGTCCAAGGCGGGTTTTCAGCCTGCTGCACGCTGCACGACCGGTCCTGCTCGAGCTCGCTGAGCCCGGCGCTCTCGACACCGCTGACTGGGCAGACCGCGTAGAGCGCGTCGACGCTCGTTACGCAGGTACATGGGAGCTGCCAGTGCTCGGCGCCGTCACGGCTCCGTCGGCGGTGTTGATTCGTCCGGACGGCTACGTCGCCTGGGTTGGCGAGGGCACGGATCACGGTCTTCGTGACGCACTGACGACGTGGTTCGGACCGCCGCATCCGCCATGAGCCTTCGCCAACATTCGCGAGCTGATGCAGCGCATGGCGCAGAAGCCTACACTGCGGCGCAACGCCGCGAGGCCTTTTCGATGTGTCGCTCGAACCTGGAGAGTGCATGCGTGACGTGCTAGTTGAGCGCGGAGCGCGTTGACGACTAGCTCGCGAACGCGCTCGTCGTCGACGTCAACGGCATTGGCATCGAGGGGAGCAGGCGAAGAACATGAAAACGAAGAACACCATCTGTCTCTGGTTCGACAAGGACGCTCAAGAGGCGGCGCGCTTTTACGCCGCCACTTTTCCGGATAGCAAAGTCACCGCCGTTCACAAGGCGCCAGGTGACTTTCCCGGGGGCAAGGAAGGCGACGTCCTGACCGTGGAATTCAGCGTGCTCGGCATTCCGTGTCTGGGTCTCAACGGCGGCCCGCAATTCAAGCAGAGCGAGGCCTTTTCGTTCCAGATCGCGACGGACAATCAAGAAGAGACGGACCGCTACTGGAACGCGATCGTCAAGAACGGCGGCGCGGAAAGCGCTTGCGGCTGGTGCAGGGATCGCTGGGGCCTCTCGTGGCAGATCACGCCGCGTGTGCTCACCGACGCGCTGGCCGCTGGTGGCCGCGAGGCAAAGCGCGCCTTCGAAGCCATGATGTCGATGAAAAAGATCGACGTCGCGGCGATCGAGGCCGCGCGTCGCGGGTGACGTCTTCGAAATCCCGACGGCGTTGTTACTCTCACCGAGGCCTTCGCGCGCAGTAGATCAGGAGTCGTCGGAGCGCGAGTAAGCGCCCGCGAAGGAGCACAACATGAACAGCGTAAGTAGCATGAACAGCGCGTCGTCCACCCAGCCCGCGTCGAGGCGTCAGAAGGCCAGCGTCGTGCGCCAGTACGGACCATTCCCGGTCGAACGCGTCCACGGTGTCACCCACGACGGCTCGCGCGTCTGGTTCGCGCACGGCAAACAGATCGCGGCCGTGAATCTCGAGACGGGCGCGATCGAGAAGGAAATCGCGGTGCCCGCCGACGCCGGCACCGCGTTCGACGGCGAGCACTTCTACCAAATCGGCGAGGACAAAATCCGCAAGCTGGATCCGAAGACGGGCCACGTCGTCGCCACGCTCGCGACGCCGGTCATGACGCAAGACAACTCGGGCCTAGCGTGGGCAGATGGCACGCTTTGGGTGGGGCAATACAAGGGGCGCGCGATCCATCAGATTGACGCGACGACCGGCAAGTTGCTCAAAACCGTGCGCTCCGATCGCTTCGTGACGGGCGTGTCATTCGTCGACGGCGAGCTGTGGCACGGCACGTGGGAAGACAACGCGGCGGAGCTGCGGCGCGTCGACCCGGCCACGGGCCGCGTGCTCGAGACGCTCGAGATGCCCGACGGCGACGGCGTGTCGGGGCTCGAGGCCAAGGGCGACCTCTTGTTCTGCGGCGGCATCAAGGCGCCCGTCGTGCGCGCCGTGAAGCGACCCGCGCGGAAATAGGCGCCCAGCATCACGCCTTCGCGTCCGCCCGGACATCAAAACCCTTGGGTTAGGATGAGCGTGCGCAAGCGAACAATTCGGACAATCTGTTGCGCCGGGGTGATCGCGACGCTTGCGCTCGGCTGTGGCAAGACCAGCTCGCCCGCAAGTCCGAGCCAAACGCAAGGCGGCCAAGCGGCTGACGGCGGGACGGCCCCGAGCGACGCGGCCGGGGGTTCCACAGCCGCGGCTTCGAATGGAGGCGCGACGACGCCGCCAGGCGCGGGCGGAAGCGGCGAGGGCGCGCGCGCCTCCGCGGGAGTACCTGCCAGCGGTCCGGGCGGCGCTGCTGCAGAAGGCGGCGCTGCCGGAGACGGCGGAGCGGCAGGCGTAGCCGGCACGGCGGGTGCCGGCGGCGAGCCCGAAGAGCAACCGGGCCCTGAAACCGCCTGCACGCTGCCGGGCGACGCGCAGAGCGCGTGCCTCCATTGCGGCTCGTCCGTCTCGTTGCCAGGAGGCCAGCAGGTGTGCGACTGCCCGGGCGGCACGTGGGGCGCGCGCTGCGAAGTGGTGAGCCAGCAGATCGCGATGTCGGTCCAACAAGTCTGCGTGTTGAAGTCGGACGGCGCCGTCTCGTGCTTTGGCAGCAGTCTGGGCAAGAAACCGCCCGCGGGAGTGAAGTTCGAACGAATATCTCTCGGTGCGCATGCTTGCGGAATCGACACGTTCGGGACTCTTCACTGTTGGGCAGATGGCGACGCGCAGCCTCCCGCGGGCACGTTCGTCGACGTGAGCACGAGCGGCTGCACCTGTGCGCTCGACATCCAGCACCACGCCGTGTGCTGGGGCCAAGACGCGCCGCAGCAGTCACCCACCGACACCCTACTGCAAGTCGTAGGCGGGTTCGGCTATGCGTGCGGCCTGCGCACGGACCACACGCTCGCATGTTGGGGCACTCCGCCCCTGCCCGCGCTCCCCGGCAAGTATCAGAAAATCGCCTTCTCGTTCTCCCAAGTGTGCGGAGTAACGCTGGACGGTGCCATCGACTGCACGCCTGGCGACATCCCGAGTCGAGCGGTCGGACCCTTCGTCGACCTGGCCCTCGGCCCTTATCATGCGTGTGCACTGAGAGCCGACGGCAAGGTGCGCTGCTGGAAGGCGGAGCTGGGTTTCGCGCCCGACGTGGTGCCTCCGCCCGATCACTTTCGCAGTATCGCCTCCAACCAGTACGAGAGCTGCGGCGTGCGACTCGACGGCAGCGTGACGTGTTGGGGTGACACGTCGTACACCGCCATACCGAGCGGCGTTTTCATCGACGTCGTGTCCTACAACGGCAACTTCTGCGGCTTGAAACCGGACCACACGCTGAGCTGCTGGGGCGCCGGTCTGAAGACCCCGTCGGGCACGTTCAAGCAAGCCGCCCCCGGCTTCGATCACGTGTGCGCTATCAAGAGTGACGACACCTTGACCTGCGTCGGCGAAGACCTACAAGGCCAAAGCGACGCCCCGGCCGGCACGTTCCAGCGCGTCGGCTCGGGCACCTCGTTCTCGTGCGCGCTCGACATGGCTGGCAAGATTTCGTGCTGGGGCGCAGACGATACTCAGCAAGCGGAGCCGCCATCCGGCGTGTTCGTCGCGCTGGCGGTCGGCCAAGCGCATGGCTGTGGCATCAAGCAGGACGGAACGCTGCACTGTTGGGGCGACGCGCGCATGACCGCCGCACCTGCCGGTCAATACGCCCAAGTCTTCGGCGGCATCTGGAACGCTTGCGCGCTCACTGCCGCCGGAAGTCCCGCCTGCTGGGGGCCGGGCAAAGACGACTCGGACGATCACGGGCAAAGCGATCCACCGCCCAACCGCAAATTCACTCAGCTTGCGCTGGGGGTGTTCCACACCTGCGGCCTCACCGAGCAGGGCAGCGTCGAGTGCTGGGGCGACAACCAATGGGGTGAAGGCGATCCCAAGCCCGGTCCGTATCTCGAGCTTTCCGCCTACGAAGGCACCACCTGCGGCCTGCGTCCCAACGGCCGCCTCGAATGCTGGGGCGACGGCGCGCGCGACGCGCAGTAGTTAGGGCGCCTGCCCCGCGACGGCGTAGCGAATCGCTCGCGCCTCTTGTGAGAGGAGCGCTCGCGTACCGCGCTGGTGTGAGTCCGAAGGCGGGTGAGCGTCGGGTGCCAGCATCGTGCTAGCGTCGATCACCACTGCATCGGCGTCGAGCTCGCAGCCGCGCTCGAGCAGGGTTTGCTCGCATACGCGGGGTGACAACTTTGGACAGGTGGCTGACAGGCGCGCCAGCTCGCGGTAGGGGCGCGTGAGCTCCGTCGTCCACAATAGCTCCACGCGATGCGGGCAGTCACTGCGCGGAGACGTCCCCCAATCGTAGGCCCCGACGCTGCGAGGATTCGAAGTGCAAGCCAGGGCGGCCAACGCGAGCCAGATCGACTTGTCGCGAACCCTTCGCATTGGGACGACAAGCTTATCGTTACTTGCTACAGCAACGAAAGCCCACGCTGGGCGACTGTTCGTCGCGGTGTTTCGAGCTAGAACCGGTGCAGCCGTTGCCGTCGGCGTAGCTGCCGCCGATGGTTTCGCAGCCGTCGGCGGCGCCGAGCGACGCCTCGCACGCGTCGACCCATTCAGCGACATTGCCGACCATGTCGTGGACGCCCGGGTAAAAGCCGTTGCAGTCCGCGCGGGTGCCCACAGCTTCGACGTGGCCGGAGCCAGAGTTGTCGTTGCAGACGCCGGCTTGGTGCGCGGCTCCATACGGGAACGGCTGTCCTTTCGGGCCGCCACAGGCGGCGACCCACTGGCTCTTCGTGGGGTCGTTGAGATCGGCAAGGGCCAGGGCGCCCGCGGAGATTTTGCCGCACAGCCGCTGATCTGCCCAGGCACAGAACGCCGCAGCATCACAGAAGTCGACGCCCGCGATCGGCCGATTCGGACCTGCAGCAACCACCGCAGGGGCGAACGAATCGTTCCAGGCACACTCGGCCGCCTGGCGCGACGTGTCGTCGCCCTTTGCTTGAAGAAAAGCCTCGTACTGTGCGGCGGTGACCTCGGTGCTATCCACGTAGAACGATCCGGCTTTGACCATGGTCGGGCCACGCGCGACGCACTTGCCGGCATCGCACGTTGGTTTCGGCGCGGAGCAGGGGCATTCGCTCGCGGGCGAGTCGCCACCGCCCCCAGCCTGCCCTGCGTCGCCAGCCGTGGGCTCGCCGCCGGACGACGAAGCGGCGACTCCGCCACCGTTGGGCGCGCCGCCGTTGAGGGCGCCGCCGTTGAGCGCGCCGCCATTCGGCGCGTCACCGCCCGAGCTGGGCGAGCCAGCATGAAAACCAGCCGCGCCCGCAACGCCCGTGGCGCCGCCGCCACCCGAGCCACCCGAGCCGGAAGCCGTGCCGAACGCCCCGCCTGAGCACGCACTTACAGCAGCTCCTCCAATCAGCAGCCACTTGCAAATGGTTTGGTTCATGAGAGCTCGAGTAAGCTCAGGACTATAGCACGGGGCAGACCGCCGACCACCACAGCGAACCCCCATGGTGGCCGAGCACCGCGCACGCCGAGTGTAGCGGCTTCGCTTCTCTTCAGTACGGCTTGTCTCCGGGCACGACGCCGAAGCTCGTCGGCGGCGCGTAGCTACCGTTGACGGTGGTGCCGCCGTTGTGGATGGAGGCGAACAGGGGCAGCATGTTCTGGGGAAAGCCCAGCGTGGGTTTGGTGAGCGCGTCGAGCCGCTCGAGATCCTGCTTGGTGAGCGTTACGTCTAAGGACTTGAGGTTGTCTTCGAGCTGTGCGAGGCGCCGGGCCCCGATGATAGTCGAGCTGACACCAGGCTGGGCCCGCACCCACGAAAGCGCGACGCGCGCGACCGTGGTGTCGTGGGTTTTGGCGAGGGCGCCGAGCTCGCCTAGGACGGCGTAGGCCTGCTCGTTCAGGAACGACTCGGCGAAGCCGCGACCGTTCTGCTGTTGGCCGGCGTTTTCGCGCGTGTACTTGCCGCTCAAGACGCCGCTTTTGAGTGGCGACCAGGGCGTGATGCCGAGGCCGAGCTCGCGCGCCATGGGGACGAGCTCTTGCTCGACGCTGCGCTCGAGCAGCGAGTATTCGATTTGTAGGCCGATGAACTGCGACCAGCCGCGGAAGCGCGCCGTGAGGTTGGCCTCGACGATCTTCCAAGCGGGGGTGTCGGAGACGCCGAGGTAGCGGACCTTACCGGCGCGCACGAGATCTTCGAGAGCGGCCATGGTTTCGTCGATGGGGGTGTGTACGTCCCAGTTGTGCAGCCAGTACAGGTCGATGTAGTCGGTTTGCAGGCGGCGCAGCGAGTTCTCGCAGGCAGAAACGATCGACTTGCGGCCGGAGCCGCCACCGTTGGGATCGCCGGGGAAGAGGTTGCCGCTGAACTTGGTCGCGATGACCAGGCGGTCGCGGCGCGCGGGGTGACGCCCGAGATGATCGCCGATGATCTTTTCGGAATGGCCCTTGGTGTAAAAGTTCGCGGTGTCGATGAAGTTGCCGCCAAGCTCGATGTAGCGGTCCAAAATGGTTTGAGACTCTTCGACGCTGGAGCCCCAGCCGAGGTCTTCGCCGAAGGTCATGGCGCCCAAGCAGAGCGGGCTGACACGGAGGCCGGAGCGGCCGAGCGTTAGGTAGTGGTCGAGGGACATGGCATTCTCCGAGGGGTTTGCTAGATTGGTTCGAGAAGCCGTTGGTTCAGGAACGCATCTTGTTTAGTTCTGAACTAATTCAGCGCAAGTGCCCCCATGGCGAAAATCGACGCGGCGAAGGTGTGGTCCCTGAATTACCGGCTGCTGATGAGCGTCATCAACAGCGTCAGCCCGACCGTCGTGAAGCTGGGGCTCGAGACGAAGGAGCTGTTCGTCTTGGCCGAGATCGACCAGCACCCGCATCCCGCCGACCTGGCCAGCACACTCGGCATGCCGAAGCCGACCGTAACGATGTATTTGAAGGCGCTCGAAGCCGCGGGCTTCGTGAAGCGGGAGATCGACGCCACGGACCTGCGCCGACACCGGCTGCTCGTGACGGCTGCGGGGCGTAAAGTACTCACACGCGGTCTCGCCCTGCTCTCGGAAGCCTTCGGCACCCGCCTCGGCCGCCTGACCAGCGCCGAACAGACCGAGCTGAAGAGCTTGCTCGAAAGATTGAGCTAGCGCCCCGTCCAATGCCGGCGGTTGGGCAGTCCAGCAATCTTGCTCGATAGCCGCACATTCCCGGCCGCCGTCAATTCCGTGCGCTGGCGTAAAAAAAGCCGCTCAGCCGAAGAGCCCGGGCAGCGCGCCGGTGTTCCACTCCGCAGCCCCGAACGCGGTGAGCGCCTGGTAGCCAAACGCCTGGGCCGTCGCGACCCAGAAGTCGCTCATGGTTCGGTTCGAAAACGTGAGGTACGACCCGCCGTGGAGGCCGAGGAACTTTCCACCGAAGGCCAACACCGGCATGTTTTGGACGCCGTGCGTGTTGGCGATGCTGCACTCGCTCCAATACACGACCAGCGTGTTGTCGAGCAGTGAGCCCCCAGCGGCGGGGTCCGGAGTGTTCTTCAGCTCGAGCAGTAGCTGAGCGGTCGTTCTGGCCACGAACCTCTCGATCGCGGCGAGCGACGCCTGGGCGCCGGTGTTTTGGCCGATGCTGTAGAGCCCGTCGAAGTCGCTGACGGTTCCGGGTGGTAAGATCTTGCTGAAGCGCAAGCTCGATTGCGCTGTCCCGAAGCTGAGCGTGATGACGCGCGTCGCGTCGCAGGCGAAGGCGGCCTTGATGACTTGAGTGTGCTGTTTGCAGACCTCGAGGTAGCGGGCTTCGTCGGCGGTTTCGTCGGCCCCGACGCCGGCGACGGGCAGCGGGCCGAGCGTGGGCACGAGCTGCAGCTCGAGCTGCTTGATGGCCTCGAGATGAGCGGTGAGCTTGGCTGACTGCGAGGCGGGTGCGCGGTCATGCAGGCGCGTGATATCGCCGCTCACGAAATCGTAGAGGCTCTTGTTCAGGGCGGCGTTGGCGACGGGGTCGGGCAGCGCGCCGAGCAGCTGCTGAAGCGCGGCGGTTGGGTTGGGTTCGCCCAGCAGTGGGCTGGGCGTGGCCTGTCCGGCGGCCTTCAGGTACGAAAAAGCCGCGACGCTCGCGGGGTCCAATTGGCTCGACATGGCCAGCTGCAGCGACGCGATGGGAGCTTGGAGCGCGGGCACCTCACGTCGCAGCAGTTGGTCGATGCTCTCGTCGACGGCGGTGATGGCGGTCGTATTCGGATCGCCCGCCTCATAGCCGGCCGTCGCCGGCCAGGCGACGCCGCTGGGCGGCGGCGGCGTCATCATCGCTAGCATGCCTTGGGCGGGTTTGCTGCCGGTCGCATTCGGATCTCGAGGGCAATTGATGCCGTTCAAGATCACCATGTCGTCTCGGAGCGCGGCGAACTCGGCGAGGATAGGCGAGGCTCTCCACGTGGTCACGCCGCCGGTTGGCCACCACTGGTCGGGAACCGTGCCGCACGGTCGATGAATGATCAGCAGCCGCTGCGGCGCACCGCTAGCTCGAGCTTGGCCAACGAGAGGGCCGAGCAACGTGGCCCCCCCGCCAACGCCGAGCCCGGCCAGGACGGCCCGCCGCGGCAACCGCAGCTGTGATTCGGCGTTTTTCATGGCGCTTCCAGCTCTCGCATCAGAAATGCGGGTGAAGTGACGATGGCCTTGAACAGCGCGCTGAACGAGCCGCCCTGGTCGGAGGCAAGCGCGTCCTGTATTTCGTGCGTAGCGCAGGGCAGACGCGCGCGCTCGAGCGCGTGGTCGAGCGTGAGTGACGTCAGCTGAAGTGCGCCACAGTCCGAAGCTCGGCGCCCGCGACTCAGCTTGGCGGCGAGGTCGTTGATGTCCCTCACCTCGCCGTCGACATCCGGCCCGGCGCCGCGCACGGTGGCGCTCGTGTCGATCGGCGCTCCGGTTTCGTCCAGCGTGCGGTAGCGGCCAACGGCGTCGTAGGCTTCGGTGGCAAAGCCGTACGGATCGAACAACCCGTGACACGTCGCGCAAACGGGTTCGCTATTGAGCTCGCGCCACTGCGCCTGAACACTGGTTGGCCCGAGCACGGTGTCTTTGTCCTGGGTTGGGTGGGGCGGGGGTGAGCCGCCTAGGCAAATGAATGCTTCAGTCACGGACAGCCCCCGATGCGAAATGTCGTCGCCCGTGGCGCGGTGGCTGTTGGCTGAGAGCCAAGCCGGCTGACTCAAGATGCCAGCTCGCCGCTGGTCGGCATCGAAGTCGACCGCGACCAACGAGCCACCTTGGACGCCTGGAATGCCATAAAAATCGGCGATTTCTGCATTCACGTACAGGCGCTTGGAGCTGAACAGATCATTGAAACGGCCATGCCAGACCAGCTGATCGAGAAAATCTTGAGCCCCTGCATACAGGCCTTCGCGCAGGGTCTGGGTGTAGCCGGGGAAAATACTGGCGTCTTTCGTGGCGCGGGCAGCAGTGCTGAGAAGGTCTTCGAGGCCCAGGTAGCGCGAGACTTTTTTACGGAGGTTGTCGCGAACGGCGGGCAGCTCGAGGAGACGGTCGGCTTGCGCGGCCAGAACCTCGGGCTTCGCGAGCGAGCCGTCGACCGCTTTGGCCCACAGCTCCTCGTCCGGAATCGAGTCGAGGTAAGCAAAGCCGATCGCCGTGGCGAGCTCGAATGGCGTGAGCGTCACCGCCCGAGCAGTCGCTGCCCCAGCCGTGCCAAGCTCGGTGCGATACAAGAAGGATCCCGACTCGAGCAGCGCGCTGACCGTGACGTCGACCCCGACCTGTGCGCTGATCTTCGCGCCGGCTTCGAAGAGACGCACGACGCTCGTCGCTTCGTCCGTGCTGATGGGACGCCGCCAGGCACGCGGCATCTTGTCCCTCAAGAACTGCAGCATGCAGGTCGCATCGATCGCGGCGTCGCCGCACGGCTTGATAGCCTTCGCGACCTGGCCCGCGGCCAAGTGATAGGCCATCACCTGCTCACGGGTCATGACCGTGGCTTGTTCCAGGGCTGCGGGCGACTGATTTTCGGGCATTTCGGGCGCTGCCGCGGCCAGCGTTACTTTGACACCAAACAGGTCGAAGACGGCGTTCTGGTACTGCTGGTCGCTGAGCAGCAGCACGCGCGCCGGCGCTAGCGCGGCGTCGGGCTGGCACTCTGCGCTGGGGGCGGCGCTGGCGCCGGCCGAAGCGCCGCCTTGCCCGGCTTCACCGGCGCCGGCCGGCGCGCCGCCGGCACCAGCCAGCGTTGTCACGGCGCCGTGCGGGTGATGCTCCGAACGGCCGCACGCGGAGAGGCCGACGGTGAGCGCGAACAGAAAGAACGGTTCGTTGATGCGCAGACCCCGTCCCATCAACCGCACTTTAACGTAAGTCGGTGCGCTGTCGGAGGCTCGTAAGCGGCGCTGCATCGAATACCGATCAGCTGTCTGCCCGGGCCGCGAGCCCGGCCTGGCTCATTCGACGCACGCACGCGCAAAACCCATCGGCGCCCACGCAGGGTTTCGGCCTTGCGGCACGCGGTCGATGCCCGGCTGTGTCGCCCTATAAACGGGATCGACGATGTACAAGCCGTGCTCGGGCCGATCGAATTCGCTCGCGATGTAGCCGTAGCTGCCCCAATCGGGCGAACGGTAACCGACTTCGGTCGTCACTAGCGGCAGCGAATCGCAGCTGTGGTCCTGTGAGCCATCGAGGCGCATCGTGTAAAGGTTGTTCACGCCGCCGCATTGGTCGATGAACGTCACGCGCTCGCCGTCGGGCGTGGGCGTGGGATCTTGCGGCGAAAGCCCGCGGTTCGAGACAGTCACGTGATCGTCGTACGCATCGTCGGCGAGGTAGACGGCTTCGAGCTGGTGGCCGTTGGCGACCAAAATCCGATCCGCGCCCGCGAACACCGGCGCCGACCAAGGCCCCAGCACGGGATCTCTCGTCAGCAAGGTTTCAGTAGCGAGCGTCTTCATGTCGAGCAGCATCACTTCGCCGAGTAGCGGGCTGAAGGGCGCGATGCCGTCGCGATACGCTTCGGGGTCGCCGCTGACGAATACGACGGCACCGCTGCCGGGCGAGAATGCCGGGTAGCTCGCGCCGCCCTCGAGCTGGGTGAGCTGGCGCGTCGTGCCGGCGCTCAAATCTAGCGTGTAGATTTGGGGAGTACCCGTGACGTCCGACACGTACGCGAGCAGCTTGCCGTCATTCGAAAACGCTGGCTGCTTGGCGCTGATTTCCAGAGCGGTGACCCGCTCTTGGCAGTGTCCGCCGTCAGGCACATAGACCAGATAAATGCCGCGTTTCTCGCCGGCGTTCTGGCCGTCGTAAGCGAGCCAAGCGCTGGTCGGCGTGTTGACCGAAGAAGCCCCCCCCACACTGCCGCCACCCGCTGGACCATTGCCACCTGCCGAGCTACCGCCACCCGCTGGCATTGCGGACTTGCCCCCAGGGCCGCTCGGCAGTGGCATGCCCTGGCCTGCGTCCATCGACGCACCACCCGTGCCAGACATGACCGCGCTGCCGCCTGGCGTGCTCGGGTCCTCGAGCATGCCGCCCTTGCCCGCTGTCATGGGCGAGCCTCCTGCACTCGAACGATGGTCGAGATCGACCGATCCGCCACAACCGGCGACGATGACGCCCATCGCCGCGAAAACCACCACCCCGAAACGGTTGTTCCGCATCATGGTGCCTTAGTAGCCTCTGGCTCCTCGAATGAGCGCTGCGACACGCCAGCTTGGTTGATCCGCGCGAACAGCTCGCGCGCTTTTTGGCGAACGTTGGCGGAATGCGCGCC
>Ga0307516_10001890_pt1 | contig 28671 bp, 36 predicted proteins | sample 19_EM_MG_FD_203310 | JGI IMG/M metagenome (GOLD analysis project Ga0307516, IMG submission 203310) | Populus trichocarpa ectomycorrhiza microbial communities from riparian zone in the Pacific Northwest, United States - 19_EM | ecosystem: Host-associated > Plants > Roots > Unclassified | place... | reverse complement strand
GTTTCTTCTTCCTCAGTCGTCTATTCATTCTTCCCTGACACTGAGGAGTAAGTGCCTGACCTATATCTCGTGTTCCACACTTACCTATAGTCGTGTAGTCCCGATCTCGTCTCTAGGTACAGAATAAAAGTCGTCTATTCATTCTTCCCTGACACTGAGGATCCCGATCTCGTCTCTAGGTCTAGCCCTTACAAATACGACCACAACATCTCTGACCTTCGTAAACGTGACAATGGATGTGGAAACCACAAATTCCCATTATTTGAAGAGGACTTCCTACGGCTCAAGAAACCTCTTATGCGAGACAAGTCTAATTATGGGGCCCTAAATTATCCCCCACTGTTGCTCAATATTTTACCGCCCTCATCAAGAGCAAGAAGGCAATAAAGATGGATTATATGGATCGGCTAAAAAGATATCCAGCAAACCGTCCTGGAATTTTTGAAGTTCATCGCTACGCAACATCGCAGCGTCCAGCCAATGCATTGTCTCGTCTCGCTCACCCCACTCGCCGGTCGAGTGTTTAGCAACAACACTACGGGGAGATCCTATGCATCTTTTTCCATCAGAGCAATTGTTTTTACCGTTTCATCAGTCTCTGTGTCGACATTTCATCCTCGAATATTGGAGGCTTGTGGCATCAACACCCGATGCCCATCTTACGGACTTCACTTGCCTTGGGGTACTCTAGGGATCCCAGAGACTAAGGTTAAACAGTCATGGGACGCGCGTGACCTCCACCAACCGCTCACTCACGAGAAGTTCAACATCTTAGAAACCGCGATCGAATTTACAAAAATCATAGGAACAGTTCTAGATAAAGTAGTCCAAGGTGGAGCCACGAAGGGCTTGACAATATTGTTGCGACCTGTGACCAGGGTCGTGAGTGTTCCCAATCATGGATCGCCCGCTCTCCGCTTACCAGCATAAGTACAGGGGGGGATGGACCATTGATCAACGTTCAAGTGCATAGTAAATTGATCCTATAGCAGAGCAGAGAATCAGCTTGCGATCATCACGAGGCGCTGGCACGCGACGCACTTTTTCTTGAGTCGAGTGTTTGTTTCGCCCATCTTGAGGCATTTTAAATTTTTGCAACATTGACGGGTCAATTCGCAGGGTCCATTCTTCTGAATGCAGGCTCTGCGTCCTTCCAAGGTGCGCGCTTCCAACGGATCTGCAGACGCGAAGGCGGTAGCAACGCAGAGAGCGATGGAGAAGAGAAGAGCGCGATTGAAGTACATGGTGCGATATTATGTCAAGAATTGAACTTGGGTCGATATATACCACTCACGGGAAATCCCAGTAGGTAATAAAACCGGTGCGGTATATTTATATACATATTTGGGTGCAGTCGAATCTCGCCTCACTCCTCTAGCGGAGGATCGTCGGCGATGTGTTTTTGTTTTGTTCTCGCGACCGTTTTTCCCTACCACCAATGCAACCGTCCCGAAAATAATGGCCTGCGGAAGGTGATGAATCAGAGCTTCATACCTGAGTTGCAGTGGTTCGGTGAGATAATTGAATGTAAATACATGACCTGAACGGCATGGGCTCATTCTTGTCTTTCGTGCCTTGTGAACGTCACGACCTAGGTCCCTGGCTCGCCAAATCAATGGACTCTCTCGTCCAACTCACCCTGGTCAGGCGCCTCTTCACCCTCAACTTGAATTTCCCACTGCAATTTAGTTGCTCCATCGATGTGGTAGCGGACGATCTTGGCCTAAGACTGAACATGGCAATTTCCGCCGCAAAAGTGTCCCTGCTTCTCCCTTCGCCACATGGACCAACCATCGGAAGCGACCACCCCTGCAACACCCTGACGAACATAATCAATACACAACCACGACTTGCCTGTCATTATGTCCCATTGTCCCTGACGGTTTTCACGTAATCCGATGGACAATCTGACAGGACAGGACCCGGGGCATATATCCCAAAGGCCGTTCGCCTTGACGGTTCTAGGCAAATGCGGGCGTTAGGCCGCCCTCCGGAACGGACAAAAAGGGGGGTCTAGGGCAAAACTCCCGTTTCCTAGGTCCGGACAGCTTCCCAACCCCTTATAGTACGGACATGTTCCCTGGGCCAGTGATTGAAAGGTCTTGGAGTCTCTCGGTCGCCTACCGTCGCTTCAGGTTTCGAGCCCTCTAGGTCCAGTTTCATTTTTGCAATTTATTAATTGGAGACTGGATTACGAGGCAAATTTGACAATACCTTACCCGAGACAATTACAACATTGAGCTCACCTCCGCCGATATCAGCGTCTTCTCCGATCTTCAAAGTAACCTGGCGGCACCTCAAATGGCCATGAAACTCTTCCGAAAACGTGGTGAATCAATATTTCCTACAATTGGGAATTAAAAACGGTTCGGGGGAGGCGAAACGGACAAGAATTGACGTTCTACGAGGCCGAATCCGCAGTCCGGACGGAAATTCACTCTGAGAGAGGCCGTTCACTGGGGTCCGGACAGGAATCCCAAACCCGGCCCCAGGCCGGACGCAAAACGGACAAAGCTCCCAAAAGGTCTGATCCCAAACCCGGGGACCTTGTCCACAACGAAACTGCCCAAACCTGTCCAAAGCGACACCGGCCCATTCCAAAAATTTGTCCGGAATCCCAATGAGTGACCACAGATGCACGGGGACAAACCGGCTAGGATGAACACGCATGGATGGGACGGAGATGGACAAGCGGGATGACCGAGGATGAAAGTATGGGGTGACTTCGCCCAGGTGGAATGTGGTGGACCGATGGGATGCGGGGATGGATGTGTGAGTACAAAACACCCAGGTACGGACTCGGACTTTGCTGAATGAACTGGACGGACGCGCGAGCACGAAATGCACAGGCACGGATACGTTGGACAAACGTAAGACGACGGACACGAACATATGGATAGACGAGTACGGATGGATAAGGTATTATTACGCCGGGACAAATGCTTTTAGGCATGTTTTTTATGTTTTACTAGTATTTTATTGCATTTCGCCGTCCGACACAGCCGGCACAATGTTGAGGCCACACCATACAGTCATATAATTCGTTAGCTTAATTAGATGAACTTTGGAACTTGGACCTGCCGTGCGGAGCAGCGGCCCACTCAGTATTACCACCGCAAATTTCTTGACTTTGATTTTACAGCAGGCGAGTTCGAACAAGTTTGGGCCAGAATTGGCCAACAGCCGGATCCACGTTCAGACATGGGAGCCCTGAAAGGTCGGTCCTTGCGATCGGGTGGGTTGTGCTTCGGAAATGCAAAAATATGGTGCGTAATGATATAATTGCATGAGCATGTGGAGGGCGCTTAGGGGCGCTCGAGGACGGGTCCGTTGGGTCAAGCAGTACAGGTGCTGGCAGGGAAAGTCAGGGAAGTCAGGCAAAGAAGGAAACGCTCTCAACAACGCGGAGGGACATCAAACAAAAACAAAAAAAGCATGATTCCATGTACAGCCGATGATCTTGCAACGGTTCACGACACCCACTTGCTAAATCAAGCCGGCTAACAGCGACCGCATCAGCAAACCATGGGAATGCTACAGCCACTCGGGCCTCAACACCTCCTGTTGAACGTTAGCAGGGGGTAGCGCCTCTCCCCATACTGATATCCCTAGCCTACGGGGGACCTCGTCCGCCCGGACACCTTGTGCGATCCTCACATCCCCGTTGCCCTTTCCCCTACTGGCACCGCCAGCGAACGATGCGGAGCGTCCAAATGTTACTATTATGCTAATCTCGTCTCGCGGACGGTCAGACGGAGTCGGAGACTCCCGTGATTGCTTCCCTCTGAGGCCAAAGGAATACTACGTGTGATACTGACGGCGGTGGCATTGGAGGGAACCCTCAAGAGGAACATTTCATGGGAGAAGTCATGCTTTTTTCGAGGGCGATGATAACTTTGAGGTCGTCAGAGGAAGTCCTCCTTCTAGTGGTCGAGAGGCAAGGAGAATGCAAAGGAGAACCAGGCATGCTGGATGGCCGAGGTTGGGGACTTTCACGACGACTTCACTACTGCTGGAACTGGCCTTGGTCATTATCGGCGCAGCATTTGTCAGGACTCAGTGAGGGGCCTTTGGCGGTGGACCTTGATGTCGATGTTAGAGTGTAAGTTTGGGGAGCTGCAAGGATGTGAGTGGGGGTGATCGTTGGAACTTGGTCTGGTGTGTCCAATGGATTTTCATTCTTGTTCGAGGAAGATGCAGCGATGAGTCAATGACAGTATAGTCGATGGCACGGCAATCTTTTTTTTCTTGAGGAGAAGGAGGAATCTTTTCCCCGCGCTGAAGACGTCCTGTCAAACACGATTTACTTATTTGGACCTCTGTGGAACTGTCCACTTCGAGTTTGCTTTGCATTTTGGAGTGGCACGACGGCTGCCCATGTTGGAGCGAAGCGACGTGTTTCCAGCTGCAAAATGTACATTTTCCTTAGACCACTCGGTACATTTAGTCCTACGCGATCAGCTCACACAATCCATCGGTCGAAGGCCACAACTGGTGAGATCTGTGAGTATATGCTATCAAGTATTCAGATATACAACTCACCCATTCAGACATTAACTGGATGATCTCGCGTAATGGCTTATCGGAGACCCTCAGACACTCTTCGCTAAGATAAGGGATTGAATCATAACATGTCCATTTCTCTCCATCCCCTTCCCATTTGAGGAGATAGAAAACCCATCCTCGACCATTTGAGACGCAAAACCGCACTTCATCGCGACTGATTGGAGGGTTTGTGCAATGAGAGTAAGTTGGACACAGTTATTCCGACTAACCTCGTCATTTTCGACAATGTAATCGCTTGACCAACAGCTTCCGGCAGGTATGAAGCCAATGTACCTGGGTGCTTTGCTTCGACAAGAAAGATGCAACCTTCTGCAATCTTGAATATATGGTTCCGAGATGTGTTCTCCGTGAGCAACCATGAGTTCAGTCATTCAGAAAGATAAACCACACGTTTATCCTTATCCTTGTATTGTATGATGGCATAATCGACACTTCCGGTCAACCACACCTCGTAGCCAGAAAGAAGATTGGTGATTTGTACTCCATCGGTGGAGCCTAACCTCATTTCACGAAAGATCGCGACACCCCGCGGTCCGCTTGTTCTTCGCCAGGGACAAGAGTACGGCATCGGTAATTGTACGTGGACGTTGCATACTGTCCGAAGACATCAGAAAAACATCACGAGCGGGATGAGGGAAAAGAAGACGTACATCCATATTTACATGGTCGTAAATGTCTAGGATTCGGGAATGCAGCTGCCATACCTCAACCTTCGCCTTGGGAGGTAGCCTTTCAGCTAACTCGCTGAACTTCTTGGCGTTGAAATCCAGTCGTCCCCAAACGACACCGAGAACATAAAGTTCGGCCTCAGTCATTTCGGAAAAGCTGATCGTCTAAGGTAGGTATGTAACTTGAGCAAGGTTAGCCACACAAGCGAAGGGAAAATCGGCTCACTCGTTTCTTACTCTCTAGGATTTCCTCCACCGCCTTGACATGTTCCATCACCAGCACCAGCTTATGTTCGGTGTTTCCTCCTATCCTATCCTCCAGTTCCTCCTTCAGTGAGTCGAGATGTTGCAAAGCCATCTCCACCCGGTCGCTCGAATCGTTCATGCTCTCCTCCAAACTGCGTTGCGATTTGTGGCATGGGGCCTCACCCATATCTGTACACGACAAAGGTATGGTCAGAGGGACGAGGATGAGTGCAACAAGCTACCTGATTTTGACAGTGTCAGCATTTGCTGCTCCTATCCTTTGTGACTAGTCTGAAACTCGTCCGAAACTCAACTTCCGTTGCGGTCGAGAAAGATAATTTTCAGATCACCATCATCCTGTAGTTATGTATGTAAGGCCATATGTGAATGACGTTCATCTCCAACTGTACTGCCCATGTAAATATGCGTTTTCAGAGTTCCAGAGCAAGTTGAGCTTACAGGAGTCAAACCATATCATACTTACACCTCACGCGCAAGGGCCAAAATTATCCTGGCGACCTGCAGCAATGAGGAAATTGCCTGCTCATATCAAAAGATAGCTCGTCTGACATTTTCGAAGTGAGAGGGCCGCTGCATTGGAGTACAGCATATCCGAGTTCGAGTTGCACAGTCTTTTGAAGACGGATGCCATGTGATGCGGCTGGAGCCTAAGCGAGGTGACGCGGTGACGCGGTAACGGTAGTGTTGAAGTTGTTGAAGATTCTGAAATGCGAGAAATTTAGCGAAGTTGGAATTGACCACAGAAAATTGAAAATTGAAACAGAGAGGGCCGCCGATATCTCGAATGAGTGTTGCCCGTCAAATAAGATGTCGTCGTAGACTCGACGTAGAGAGGGGACATACTAAGTAGATGCCAGGGGGTGACGTCCCTTACACGCCATTATCCCCTCTTCAGGGACATTGCATGCGGACTCGGAGTCAAGATAGTCATAGTAGAGCGAAAAAGATCGTCTCGACATCAATTAAGTGCGTCAGAGGTCGTTTAGGTAATAGTAAGGGAGTGTCCAGAGATTGATGAGATGATGGCTGGAGAGATTGCTAAGGGACCATAACAGATTTAGTATTCAATCGGGTCTTCGTCGACGTTGAACATTGAATCCTGAGGTCCCAGTTCGTCTCTCCAGCTTACTGTTCAACAGCCCTGTTTACTATTGTCGTGACGTCTTTGCTGCCGCTTTAACTGAGGAATATGAATTTGAAGGCAGTTTTGGAAGGTGAGTGGCCTTGCCTTCTCTTGCTCGCACGGACCGCTTAACCTTCCGCAGCCAAAAGAGCTCCTTTTAGCCAAAACCGTATTGAAGCGAAACCGAAATGGACTCAAAGCACTGATGAAATGAAATTCGATGGTGCCTTCGAGCAACTCGGTCTCACATTTAGTCTCGCCGAGGAAAGTGACAAGGCATGGCAATCGAACGGCGGTCCACTTGGTCATCACCGCCGATTGCAATTATCAAAGAGCAGTTCCAGTCTAGAGACATGACGAGAGCTGGGATGTGGCGACCGAACTTCCCGAAATTCAACATGCGTTGTTTTTGTTCTGCCCTTTCCGTCTTGGAAGTACTTTCTAATATTGGTATTACTACCCGTAGCGTCTTACGAGTACCCTAATAAATGACGCCGCCTTGACGAAGTCGATCTCGTCAACACATGGAGGACCAATCGGAAGAGGGTCAAGGTTCCCTTACTTGGAGAACTCCGTGCACTGCTTGAACGCCTCCTAAACGACTCGGAGAAAGTCCATCAGCGACCAGTTTTTCCACGCTTTCCTTACTGAAATTTCCCCCGATGCTTGTAGCCAGCATGACTTGTACAATCGGCGAAGCACGCCTCAACGTCATACGTGTTGTCCTCCCAGCGATTGCCAATTCTCCGCCTAAGACTGGTGCAGAGACTGCATTCTATTCATTTTGGGACAGCAATATACACCGCATTCTCGAGCTCCTTGTACCGGAGGGACAAGGTATCCGGATTAATAACCGCCATACGGAGACACGGAATCTACGCCCCGACTTCGGCTTCCTCTTCCTCTCGAGGACAATATACCCATTTCGAGGCGAGGAAAAGGGGTCACAAAACGCGGAAGATCCCAGGGCGGAACTCACCACAAAGCTCGACTGGGCATATGACCCTGGCCCTTATATGCTTGGTGCGTCCTTGCACTCAGTCCGCCGTCATCTAATGTTTTTCGCAGGTTACTATTCCCGTGAATCTCACATGACCCTTACCGCACCTGATATCCCTGGGGCAGGGTACGTCTCTTTAACATTGTCAGCGTCAATCTAAGTTTGAGACGAGATCGCATTGCCAATATACGCCACCTCATCAACCTCTCGACTTTCCTTCCCATGCTGGCTGACCTTGTGCCGCCCAATGTACATAATTATACGGTGATCGACAGGTAATATCTTTAATTTGAATATGAAGGCTTGGAATGACACAAATACAGGACGAATTCTCGGGTTGAAATCATGGGTACTCACGTCATCAAGACGTTCAAGGGCAACGGTGTTGAAGCGAAGGTCAGCCGCCTCGAAGCAATATACAAGCTCCTCAAGGATAAGTCAGTTCCGAATACGGATTCGCTCGTCACGGCGAAAGGGAATTTTCTTGCGTGGAATCCGTTCCTCACCAAGTCTCGAGAAGGAACTATGGGAATGCCTTATTTGTGTGCTGGATGCGCTCGTTGTATGCTATTCCCTCAATCCTTGTACTGAATCGGAAAACCCTTGAGGGACCTGGCGCTGAAACGCACCATGTTCGACATCCGAAATCTGAAGTCCTGCCTGGCGCAGCCCGTACCAGATTCAAGATTCGCAACAAATCTTCTTCAAGTCGAGTTACTGCCTAATGGCCCAGCGGTCTCTGGTCCTCTTCGACTTTACTTCTTGCTCGTGATGCTGTTGTACTCTTTCCTGAAAAAATCATAGACCGCGAACGTGCCTTGATGGCCTCATGTTGCGTATGACCCATGATCCTCTCTGACATGTCAGAATGTTTCTCTAGCTGTTGCTTTAAAGGCAAGCGCAGAAAGTGAAGACCCTAGGAACCGATCATTGACTTTAATGCTGATAGTACGGTACCGGTCCACAGTCAACCCGTTCAAATCATGAGGACGCCATGTATGCTCCGGACACGAATACATCTAGTGTCACTGAGTGATTAACCCCGGGCCTTCTCGGTTTGCTTCAACTTGGATGAGAATACCATGGATTGTAAACCTATGGTATATTTTTCGTGGTCAATAAATATAAACTACAACGACCAGGGTGCATCATGGTGCCCTATAAGTAAGAATAAGTAACAAACTTCAATAGATTCCAGACTAGATAGATGTAAGCTCCAAAGCCCGCTGCCTACAAAACAGCTCTTGCTCGACGATAGCACAGCTCAGGTGTGCTCGTGATGCGAATTGGTAATTGGAACCAGTTAGGTGAACGAAGGTGAACGTAGGAGTGGGTTTCTCGTCGGAGACGCCTCGACTATGCGCCAAGGGAAAAAAAAATCGGAAACAGGTTGGCTTCAGAGACAAGATCTAGCTGGAATGGATGAGAACTTGGCGATAAGGATCGACGACGTCGGGTAAGTTACCTTGTTCAAATACAGTCTGGCCTGCAGATTGGTTCCGGAGAGGGTTCCCGGTTCGTCAAGTCAGACTGTCAATGACGCGGAGTTGAGCAAGACGCGACGGAATACAAGATAAATGGAATACCTCAGGCGCCCTTGCTGCTACGTCAACAGGATGTGCTATAGGCAAAGGAGACGCAGACGTCATGACGAGGGCTATTTCGAGAATGAGACTGGCTTTTAGTGGAGAGAGCTTGAGGGAACTCACTACAAGCCAAGACGATAGCAGTACAAAAACTAAATTTCATGGTGCGAGTGGGTCTGAGGGAGAAGAACTAGCACAAGGGTTGCTTTGGTGAATAATGAGAGGAGGATTTTGTTCGATAGACATATCGGTGAATGCATGAGGATTTATACCCGACTTCACGCGCAGAAAACATCGAAGGACAAGGGGAGAGCCTAAAGTGGGCGAGAGAAAGAAACCTCCCAAAGGAGAAGCTCTCTGAAAGACTTGTCTATCTTTCCCTGCAAAACCATGGAGAGAGTTCGGTATCTGACGACATCAGGCTGCTCCGATGTCGATGTCAGAACAAACGATGACCCCAAAACAGGAAGTGCACTTTGTTCTGCTTGAGGAAATTCCCGCGACGATCTGTAACGAACATCATGATGTCCTATCGTATCCTATTCCTATCTCCACCACCAGTCAATGCTGGTGCCAGGAATCTTTGATCGAAGCCCTGGCTGTCGATATACGACCCCAGAAAGGTACGGCAACAGATCAGGGCAGGATGTTGGACTTTGATAATCGAGATCCGGTGCTCGCCGATTGATGGACCTGCATCAAATGTGCCACCCATCAATGCCGTTCATCCGAATGCAGTGAATGTTCGTCTCCCTCGCGGTTGCTCAGTGCCACTTCGACATTACAGTAGTACATGTAGCAACATTATAACTTTACCTGTATATTGCAGACAGCCAAATTACAAAAGAAATGAGGATGAAGGGAGATGGAATTTAGTGGTGTAACTATGATTTTTCGACAGGGTTTGTATCACGGTTAAGTTCCCACCGTGTTTTCATCGTCATGTCTCCCCTTGTAAACACCTCTTCCACCACCTTCGGACCACTTATATGTCACTATATACAATCATATACATGATCTCTGACCCCAACAACACTTATCTGTTGAGTAGATAACGGTGCCAGAGGTGCGAGTCTTGTCATTTTTGGACCCCTCCTCATATCCACTAACTCTATTCAATCCATCCATTCTACAGGGTGCACTGCCGACGCGTGGAGACATAAATATACATACTAAGGTGGGAAACTATGCTCCCCAGTAGCATAACACTGTAGGATCGCTCTTTTCCAAGCCCAAGTGAGCATGTGGCACCTGATTCTTACATGTACTTATTCACCTCCAATCGTTATTCCGAGGCTTATATGACCCCCCTGGAATTTATTCTACAGCTATTTAGGTTTTTTTCGCCAATTCAATCAGGGGATATAATGGGTGGATTGCTCCATACATGCTATGTGCTCCTCCTCCTTCCCATGAATCCCATCCAATCTCTGCTGATCCTTATCATCCTATCTCAAGGCACAGGGCTCTAAGCTGTCGGAAAGACCTCCGAGGGTACCACAGAGCAGCCGCTGGTGCCTCGCGGGCATATAGTCTGGGCTGGAAGGCAGTACTCTCCTCCCCTCCCCCATGGTGCGCTTCTTTCAAGGTTAACCTCTCCCCTTCCCCATTTACCTCTCCCTAGATTTAGTACATGAACTACACACCATAGCCCTGCCAGATAGATGACCAATTGATCATCCCTTTTGTGTAGAATGGGTCTATTTGCTCCCGCCAAGCATCAGTAGACAGCTTGCAATTGGCTTACAAGGCATTCTAGAATATACAGGTAAACATTGTAATTTGGCTGTCTGCAATATACAGGTAAAGTTAAAATGTAGCTACATGTACTACTGAAATGTCGAAGTGGCACTGCGCAACTGCGAGGGAGACATCGAACATACATTGATGAGCGGCATTGATGGGTGGCACATTTGATGCAGGGTCCATCAATTCGGCGAGCACCGGATCTCGATTATCAAAGTCCAACTTGATCAAAAAACGGAGCGACGGTCTTGATGTGTTAATGAGCTGTCTTGATCTGTTGCCGTAGAAACTTCAAGGATATATGGTGAGCGAATCGAAATTGACTTCGAGCAAAGGTCACGATGTGTATGTATTGGTGATCATGATAACTGCGGGCCTGGCAGAGATGTACACCTGATAATCGCGCACCGATTTCGGCCAAGTACTTGAGACATGTGGTTTAGTATCCGGACGGAGGGGCCACTAGGATGATGAGTGCTCAGACTGTCGTTGCGTCGCGTGTCGCTCGACAGAAAGATCAGAGTGTGTGCGATTCGTCATTCCGGTGATTTGGCTTACGCTCCCCGCCAAAATCCAGTCTGAGTTATGGATACTATTGAGTCCTCCAAGCTGCCTCCAAGTTCTTAAAAGTGTCTAAATTAAGATATAGAGCACTGATATCGTTTTATAGATCGGGGCATGAAGGGTCGCCTAGCAGGGTCCGAAGGGTAGAGTCCAGCATCTCGATATTCTCGAAGATGATCCCATGAAAACCGAGGGAACGGGCGGACACTACATTCTCCAGCTTATCATCCACGAATATCGTTCGTGAAGGATCGATGTTGGTCTCCTTCAAAACGTGCTGATAAAATCCAAGGCAAGGTTTACGCTCCCCCGCAGCACCCGACGTGAATACATGATCGAATATCGACCAATCCACGGGTTTGGTGCGGATTCGATCCCACTCGTCTAAAGCCATGTTCGACATGGCAAAAACGCGAAGTTGACCGTGGGACCGCGCTTTGAGGTCCCGAAGCGATGAGACCAGCTTTTCATCGATGAGCAACGAATTCCGGACCTGCGAGAACCCCTCCCGAATTATGCCCGGTTCGAGGTGAAACTCTGCACCGACTTGTGTGTAGCATTCGTCCTCAGTGAGCCTTCCTCGCTCGTACTCGGACCATATTTCTGAGGCGTGTACAGCGCGCAGCGCTCCCAAGGGTAAATTATTGATGGTCGTTTGGGGTGACCATTTGAATAATACATCGCCTAGATCAAGGATGATAGCTGAATACCGAGGGAGTAACGGCGATGACATGGTCGACGAGGATGGATAGAACCCAAGCGGGTGAGTAACCACTGAGGACCCGGAGAGAGCTGGCGTCCGAGTATAAAGGTATGTATCAGCAGTGATTATATCACTGGCGCAGTGGTGGGACCGGGTGAGTGATTGATGGATAAGCGATCTTGTACATAATTCTCGCCGATACGGTCGGACAACCTGGTTGCTACAGAGAATGGCATAACCCGCCGCTGTAGCGCTCGTTGTGGGACAATCTTCATACAGGACCTTGCAGAGGACAACTTGAATCCTCCCGCGTAAGATTCGACGGCAAATCGGGTTCGCTACATTCTGGCTCAGGATGGTCCGAGTGTATGGGGAATACGGCACTCGAGTCCTCTTGGAGGTAGACCGTGGAGCGCGGCGTTCCAAACATGACGACGATCAAGTGCGCACTGACACCATGACGGCCTAACATTCAATTAAGGTCCAATTCCAGCCATCGATACCGGCCGACATATTTCCACTTTAAGCAATCCACTATCAATGGTTGCAATCGCTGGATGAATCGTGACGATCGACGTCCCACCGATCGGTCGGGTGGACGTCGTTTTCGTTCCCTCCTCTTCGAAGAGTCGCCGAAGTTCCATATTCAAATAGAGGTTTCCCGTACCGAAATTGAAATAGTGCCGGGTGACAGACGTACGAGTGCATGAGCAAAGTTTAGGTTACCGGCTGGATGAGTGGCTCAGTAAATGTTAGAAAGTTATCACCCCAATCGAGAGGATAAAGAATGTGGAAAAAGAATCTTGGGCACGAGAAACCTGCCGCATAAACCGTTCGAAACGACGAACCGGGGGTCTTCAATCTGCGGCGCTCCTAGGCTGTAGGCCGTCTGTAGTGTTGAGCAACCCCAGCAAGTCTTCAACATTCCAACCATTATCTCGGAGTTCGACGGTCTGAGCGCGGTGATACACAGTTTTCCTCTTCAGTTTAACGCACGACTCGAAAGCCAGCACCTTGCACCTTGCGACACGGAGGACAAAGTACAGCCGTGAAGAACGAAGCAATAAGATTGGGCGAGAGATTGAATAATATTCTGGGCTATTTCAAAATCATATTCCACGATTAATCACTGTCAACGTCAGACTTGAGATGCCTCAATGGACCATTAATTCGATTCGATTGGATAACTCACCGAGGTCCAGATGGCAGGATGTCGTCCCTCCATTCATAAGTAGGCCAAGTAGGCACAGGCTTCTTGAAGACGGCAGGTCTGTGACTGTTGGCAAGTTTGGAAATCCATTGTTCGACCCAAGTTCGACCTGCTACTTGGAGGCGTGCGCTGTTGCCAGTGCGCCTACCGGAAGGACTCTTCGCCACACGCACGACGCTGGTGCATGATGGAATGGCCTGGGTAGAAGACACGTGGCCCGTACGTACTTGAAAATCTTGCGATTCGTGGTCAAGATTCAAGATTGTTTACAAGTAATCATGTTGTACAAATATAACTACATCACTCGCGACCGCTTCCTGCGTACTACGCATTCTTACGCTTCATCTCTGCCTCCTCCAACTCCTTCGCGTAAATACCTCTGAGAACCTGCAATTCGGCTGTCTTCTCGCCCTTCAATACCTTGCTCTCGCCATATTTCTTCAAGAACTTGTGAAGTCTCGCCGTCTTCTCTTTAGTTAGAATCTCATGAACGCATCTGTACGCTGAATCCAATGCCCCAGAGATCCACGCATGATGCGTGCTGGCCGCCTCACCACCGAAATGAAGATTGCCTCGTGCAGCCGGTATAGTAACGCTCGGATACAGGTTGCTGAACTGCCCCGGTCCGAACAGCGCGAAGGCGCCCATGGTGTACTGGTTATCGTACCAATCATACGCAAAGTAGTCGAGCGTTTCCCGCTTGTACCATTCCGGAGTTTGGCCATGGATCGCGGCGAGATCGTCGTAAACCTGCTGCAACAAAAAGACCTCGGAATCCGGGTGCTCACGCTGGGGATCTTCACGCTCGCTCCAGTCTTTACTCTGCACGAGCGAACCGAAACGGAAAGCGTCTTGCGTCCTGAGCACAACCATGGGGTCAATGTTACAAGCATGAGTGGTGAACGTCCGAGACACAAACCAGTTGTAAGCCGCTATCAACACCCCCGGAGCGTCCACCGGATCATTCAGGCCATAGCTCGGATATACCACCACCCGGCTTTGTCTATCAGTGGAGCTTACCCCTCCGACCTGCTGGGTAAACTTGGGGTCGTGCTGCCACCAACGCGTCTTGAATTTAATCCCCACTTTTACGCCCGCGCCATAGTTAAGACAACGCAGTGCCATCCTCTGCTTGTAGTCCAAGACACAACCAGTGAGGTCGATCGTTCGGAGACAAGAAAAGGGAACCGTAGAAACTACGTGGGAGTACTCGCGTTTCGAGAACTCGGGGTGCCCTGCGACAGTGATGTTCATGGTCGTCGCCGGGTCATTTGGGTTAGACATCGAGACCGAAGTCACGCGGTGGGAATAGAGTGGTTTCGTCTTCAGGCTGTTGTTCATCGTATTGGTGAGGACCTCCGTTCCGCCCTCGATACACCACCACTTTATTCCTGCGTCTTCCGCGAGGCCGGTAGCTGAGACCTGGGGTACAGGGAGAGTATCCACGATCGGTGTGTTGAAGCCAGTTGGGTAATCGAAATCCAAGGAATCAATCACAGACTGTCGTGGTGTCAGCGTTCATTAAAATGTGCCAGGAAGGTAGGAAAAGCCTTCACCTCAGAAAAAGCAAGATCGTATGCCCCAGTCGAAGTGTCCCTAGTCTCCATCCATTGGACAACAGCCCACGGGTATTTCATCACCTCGAGCAAGAACGCCCTAGTAGAAAGCCCGTCATGTTTCATTAACAGTTCCCATCCTTTCGTGATGTCTGTCGCAAGTGCAACCTTGTACGGTTCATATGCCGCCGCAAGACACGCATCCACTCCATAGACAGTCTCCCCATTGGACTTTTTAAATGATTTATCCACGTATTCGTCCGGGACCTACCATCTCCTTCTTCAGCAACGATCAGAGAAAGAAACAATAGAGTGCTTACAGCTCCTTTATTCTTTACAGTATCGTCAAAGTCGTCCACACCTTGCTGATTGACCTCGTCTGCGGGCTTCTTGATATCTGCGAGTACATGTCGTCAGCAAACATTGTTTCCCAGACCGCTCTTGTCGCCCTTACCGTTGAACATCAAGAGATTCCCGGGAGCACTCATGATATACCGGATCAACTTCCCCCCTTTCCCTCCCGCCGGCGTTATATCCAGTTCCTTGAACAGCTGAAACGTGCTCGTCATCGCTCCATTATCCGGGAACCTCATAGCGCCGACATCATAGTAGTCATGCGTCAACCCAGACTCCTCCTCCTTGGTGAAGTGGTATGTGTAGCATCGCCCACCATGGCGCTTGCTAGCCTCGAAGAGGTCATACGGGATCCCCAAGTAATCCAGCATCATGGCGACCCGCAAACCAGCGGCGCCAGCACCGATGATGGCGATTGGGAGATCGGTGGAAGCGCGGCGGCGAAAGGTAGGAAGTCCATCGCGCTCGACGAGAGCCTTCCAGGTGAGAGGTTCATGGCTCTCCCACTCGTTGCTGCTAGGGATAATGATCCTAGGGTTCAGGCTCACGGCTTCCGCAAGCGCGAGCTGAATGAGATGCTGGGCGATTTTGGCGCGGAAGGAGTTGTCGATCATGATGGAGATGGAAGCCAAGTGAGGGTGGAGGATACGCAAAATTCGAGGGTAGCTTTTATACCATTGGACACTCGGAAGGTCAGGAGGGAAAGGGAGTGCTGCGTGCCAGGGACGTGATCATGAGATGCAGCGGGGAACTTGGAAGTCTGAGCTCCGGAAAAGATGGTGTTGGTCACTCGTAAATATAGATCAGAACTAAAGTTGGAGTAGCTAGAAAGGATCCAGAATCCAGTGGGTGATCCCGAATCGATGAGTGTTCACATAAGATGAGCCCCGCTTTTCAGGCCGCCGTACAAGCTGTGAGTTGGCACGTTCAACCCGAGTGGGGTTTGAGGGGGGTTAGAACTTTGAATGTGATAGATGTAATGGTCCTTTAACCTCACCTTCACGATCAGGTGTTCTCGGCCGCTGAAGACAGACGGTTCCAGCGCTCGTGACTGGATGGAAGCAGACATAGTTCAACGGGTATGCCAAGGACGTGCTGGCACGTTTGAGCCGAGATGTTCGAGAATAGGCACTATGAACGTTCGGTAGGATCATAAGACCGACCGCAGACGTCTTTGCAGAGACCGTTAGCCTCGAGGCATGCAGGATTTGGACACTGGAATTGTCAAGTGCTGGATCGGACTTTTTGGAACCCCCAATTATAAGTGTTTTTGATCTGGTGCTTCAAGGTGACCCGACGGGTACGCGCATTTGAGGACGATTTGGAATCCAAGGTTGAACGTTGAACCCCCAAGCGTAAGCCCAGATGTATTTCCGCTGCAGGGGCAGTTGTGGAGCGACAGGACGAGAGGTCACAATCTCGTGCGATGAGTCGAGTAGCAAATCAAAAATTAGGCCATATAGGATGGAGTATGTGAATAAGCATCATGGAGCGAGGACAAATCGCTTCCCCGCACGACAAACCAAGATCCGAACAAGATCCTAGCCAAGGAGGAAACGCCGAAACAGCGGGCTATAGCATCCCCTTGACGAGACCCACAATCACCCTTGTCCAAAACCTGACCTTCCTCTCACCGCCCTTCCACTCCTGCGCATACATCCGAATCCTCCTCACCTCATCTGCGAGCTTGAGTCGGAGAACCATAGTGGGGCTCAGAGCGGTGCTACCGTCATTTTCCTTTTGCTCCTTGGCAGGAGGAGGTCCCTCAGTAACGAAGTCGTGCAACTTCGCCTCCCGACTTGCTATCGTGGGCGGCCCCTCAAGTTCCGAAGGAACAACCATCACAAACGTCAGCTCCGTGTCTATACAAGCCGATCGCGCATTCAAATTCGTTGATCCAAACAGTGTGAGGACCGGCGGGGCGTCTTGCGCTGGGGATACCCATATGCCTGACGGAACTCTTCAACCTTCATGTTGAAGATACATCAACTCAGACTACTAACCTTTGGCATGATACGTCCACCCCTTCCTCTCCCACTCACTTAGCATCACCCCACCCGTAGTCTTGCTGTCCCAAAGCCGCCCAGCGGATTTGACGGCACGCATGAACCGCTGCTCAAGGAGTGTGTATCCTTCCGGTATGCGCCCTGACATGCCTTTCGAGCCGTGGAATCCATTTGCCTAAATAGTGGGGTGTCGTTAACACAAAGAAGAAAAATGATTCGTCAGATGATAATATATGCGTTACCTTGGGACTCGCGGCAACGATCCTGACATCGACTTTGTTCGCGAGGATGAGATCCTGGTAAAGCTTATACAACCCAAAGTATCCACTCGTGAGATCGACCAATGGCCGCTGGGAGGGAGAGGAAGCAGACAAATGTCCAAGGTGCTGGAGGAGGACCGAAAGCGCGGATTCTTCTTCACGAATGTTGAATTGTCCTGCTTGAATGATGGGGAACAGGAGGACGTTTTCGTTCTCTCCCTTATTTACTGCATCGATTTTGTTGACGAGAGGATCGGACGCATCTTCAGGGATCGCCTGTGTCATATCATACAAAGTTTTCTGAGAGCTCTGAAATTTAAACAGTGCACGCTGAGTTTTTTTCTGAATGTGGTGCGGATGGACGTGGGGGTCTGGCCAGTGGAGAGTGTACCCATCGTGGTTGTATGTGTGGGGATTCTTGATTGAGTGCGGGGATGAAGGAGACGAAAGAGATCCTGATGTTTGAAGATGGTATGATACCGTAGAGATCGTTTGTAGGAAATCAAAGCAGTATTGGGCGAGATGCTGCTGAGCTGCAAAATGGAGGTAGCGGTCTTGACGATTTGTGAAGTATGATTTGTTCAGGTTGGCTCTTAAATAAGCAGCGGAGAACGTTTATTGTGGGTTTTCGAAATAAAAGGAAATAGTATGCACACCCGCTGATCATGACCTCATCGTCGACACCATATATCTTGGCATGCCAAGTTCCCCAGCCCTCGTTGAAACGCGGCGGTACGACCTTTGCGAGGACACCTCGCAGGCTCGGGCTTCTGAAGAGTGACACGTGCACCCGCGAGGGAAAGGCTTGGATGAGAGGCAGGAGGATTTGGGCGGTTGAGGATGGCCCTGGCCGCGTTGAACGGTTCAAGTCGAGCTGCAAGTGTAACTCCAGAGATGGTCTCGACTGTAATGTTTGGTGCAGTGCATCAATCTATGCGTAACAATGTAAGGTCATTTTGAGAGAAGACTGCATTGCCGACGAACCAGCTCTATCTCTTCAGACCCAATGTAGAGAGACGAGATGAATATTCGACGTTCCGCGCGTCGAATCATATCCTAGCGTCTGTTACATTAGATTTCTCCGAGGTAAGACTTGGGGGACACACTAACGAGCAAGAGGGCATAAAACTCTGGCGGTTCATTGAGAATCGTGATTCTTTTGGCAGAGACGGCAAATCCGGGCTGGCTGCGCGCTAATCTCGAAGCGACGGGTCGGATGGCGGGGTGCATGGGGAAGGTTGAGCGACATCGGACGAAGCAGCGCGTCTGAACGAGACGGACAGCGGGGGCCAAGAGCATCCGTTGTGAGCCAAATAGGGCCAAATATTAGAAATAAACGTAATCAACCCTTCCCCACATTTACGAGTACCGCGCAGTTGTTGTTCTCCCCATCTCCAACGATGGTGAGCAGATTTCCTCTCCGTTCGCGTCGAAACCTTTCACTGACTCGATTCTTTCCAGTCTACGAACTGCAAGAGACGGCTTATCCGCGACTTCAAGCGGCTCTCGACCGATCCCCCAGGGGGGATATCTGGCAGCCCATGCCCTGACAACATCATGCTCTGGAACGCCGTCATATTCGGCCCAGGTATACCGCTTCACTCATCTCCGCACCCCACAGAACCAACATTCAATCCTCTATAGGAGACACCCCCTTTGAAGACGGCACCTTCAAGCTCCTCCTCACCTTTGACGAATCCTACCCCAATAAACCTCCCACCGTCAAATTCCTCTCCCGCATGTTCCATCCGAACGTCTACGCCAACGGAGAGCTCTGTCTCGACATCCTCCAGAATCGCTGGTCACCCACTTACGACGTTGCTGCTATCCTCACCTCTATTCAGAGCCTCCTCCATGATCCCAACCCCAACAGTCCTGCAAACGCGGAGGCAGCTCAGCTATATAGGGAAAACATGAAGGAGTATGTGCGTAGAGTCAAGGCGACCGTTGAGGAAAGCTGGCTTGACCCTGAGGACAAAATTGATGAAGCTGGCACATCTGGCGATATGTGACTCCACTGGGACCGTTCTAGGACATTTCGGTTTTCTTACTATTAATTTCTTAGGTGAGCTCCTACGGACAACACTTGAAGTCGATCTCATCAACTCTTAGATCACTCTTTCCCTCCAGCATTTGTATCACTTCTTACATCCCTTAATTGTGTTAGTCCTAGCCCATCATTCTGTCGTTTACATTGACAGTTCTCTATCTGACCTATCTCATTTCGTTCTTCCATACGCAATATATATAGTATTGCATGCATACATCACATAGGGCAGTGTCTACGAGCTTACGACTCTGGCATCATGATGTAGACTGCAAGCAACTTTGTAAATATCATATTGTCGTCGTTATCGATGATTAGTTCTAGGTCTGACGTGGATGAATGACTGCTTTCTCTGAATACAACTCCTTAGGGATACACATTATTTCACTTGAAGTCCAAAAACACTGTTTCAGTATTTTGATCCTTACGATGTCGAGTTCCACCATCCACAGGAGCAGAATCCGATTCAGAATGCCTTGGACAGGAAAATAAAAGCAAGGTATTCTACTAAGTAGTGAAAGGGAGGGTTGTCATGTAGCGAGTCACTTGTCAAAAACAGAGTCGACGTCTTTCGCCCCTGCTGGCAGCAGCATGTACTACATTGCGTATTACGCTGCAGCGGTGAAACTCGCAGAGCAGCACCGCGCGTTACCGTTCCCCTACCGAGCTTTGTAAAGTAACAGACTTCCCACAATGACTCGGAGCTCGGAGCCATGGAAGCATAAAAAGGGAGTGGCTACATGCCCACACCAACTGCCTGAGTTTGCCCAGTCCCCGACTCGAACGAGGTTCTCGGTATCACTGCATAGGACATACGCCCACGCAGGAAACACCGCGCGTTACCGTTCCGCTACCAGGCTTTCCACAGACACCCTCTAGTTGAGAACTCAGGATAAAAAAGCAATTGAATTCCTTCATTCAGATAATGAACAAGTCTTCACATATGCACCTACCCACACCAACTCCGCGAATTTTGCCTAGTCCCCGACTCGAACGAGGTTCTTGATGAGGCCACATGGATACTCTTATCATTTGTAGGAGTATCCACGCGGTAACACCGGGCGTTACCGTTCCGCTACCAGGCTTCATAGGGTAAAAAGACTTTCCCTCTAGTTGGAGCTAGCCACAGGGCCAGAAGCGGCCACCATATGCAAACGGAGTTACCTTTCATTCAGACAAGGGAATTCGAAAGTCGACATATGCCCACACTAGCGAGTTTGCCCAGTCCCCGACTCGAACGAGGTTCTTGGTGTTCGCTGGATCCGCAGAAAACACCGCATTGCCATTCCACTACCGGGCTTCGTGTAAGTTCCACGAGCCAGAAGAAATTACTTGGGCCGAGATTTACGAGCCTGAGATACGGCGTGAGCCACGAGCGAGACTATTGTCGCGAGGACGGTAAGGTTTGGCATGTCTGGCCCGGTGGAGGAATGGAGGATGTGAGCGAGGGTGGTGTATTCGGGATGTCAAGATGGGTGAGCTTAGTCTTTTGATCCTTTCATTTCGATGTCATGTTCCACCGTCCGCACGAGCAGAATCACGGGTACCTTGGGCAGGAAATAAGAAGCAGGGCGCCTCACTAGCAGTAAAAAAGGGGGGTTGAACTCCCCTTAGCAAGCCACTTGATCCTTGGCCCCTGCAACAGATATCGCAAAGAGTTTTCAAGCTGAACACAATACCTTGCCACAGACAACGCGTTTGCCCAGTCCCCGACTCGAACGGAGTTCTTGATGTGGGACGCTAAAGTAAACTCCAGCATGCACACCGCGCGTTACCGTTCCGCTACCAGGCTTCGTAGCAACAAACTCACCCGCTAGTTACTTACAATGATAGAGCGCGGGTTCACAAGCCTAGATCCTAGAAAGTATAAAAAGGGAGTTGAACTCATTCGGCAAAAAAAGTCTTGACCGTACACCAACTGCGACTTTGCCCAGTCCCCGACTCGAACGAGGTTCTTTATGAGACTGAGCGCCGAATACCGCTCAAAGAACGTTACCGTTCCGCTACCGGGCCTGGTAAGTGCCTGGGGTCGGAAGAAAATACCTGGGGCTGAGCTTCACGAGTTCGACATGAGGCCTGGGGAGCGCCACGAACGAGGCCGTGTCGCGGGGACGGTGTTTGGCATGTCGTGCACGGTGGAAGAACTGAGGACGTGCCAACCGAGGGCGGTGAATTTAGGACGTCAAGCTTAAGGTGGGTGGCTTAGGTAATCGGCATTGAAGTCTCACCACCCTATCCAACACGTCATGGTCGAGGCTCTGGAGGAGTCGAAACCTAACGGAATCACCAACGAGAGCAGCGAAGGCGAACGAACTCCAGAGAGCCCCAAGATCAACGGACATACACACTATTCGAGGCGCACAACGCCAGATTCAGATGCTCAGGAGATGCTCATCGCTTCGCTCCGTGTACAGATACAGGACCTTTTCGGCCAGGTCACTGACCTCAACAACAAGCTGGTCGGGTCGTACGACAGAGTCTCCGACTTGGAGGATGACCTTCATGTCGCATCAACCAGCCTCCGCGGCGCGTCGACTAAAATCTCAGAGCTGGAGCTAGAACGTACCCAACACCTCTCTGCGCTCGACGACGGATTACTCGTTGAGAAGGCTCATGTTACCGCCGAACTCACACGTTTGATGGAAAAGGCCACCGAGGAAGCTGCACACCGCGGGCAGGCTGAGAGTGCTCGTGCAGACATCGAGAAAGACTTGGACGATCTCAGCGCAACACTATTCGGGCAGGCAAACACCATGGTTGCGGAAGCTCGACGTGCTCAACACCTTAGCCAGGAGAAACTTGCTCACTCCGAACGTGCTCTGAAGGGTGCCGAGGAAGCTGTGAGCATGATGCAGCAGCAAATGCAAATGCTACAAGCGGAAAAAGAAAAAGCAGAGACGGAGGCTAAAAAGACACACGAACTGATGGGAAAGGGAAAATGGGTGGAGAGAAACGACAAGGGCAGCGTCGGCCGGCCGCTACAGCTCCTGTGCTCACACCTACCATATCAAGAGTTTCTGCTCTTCGTGGCACACCTCCGTTCGGTGCACCTTGCTTCTCCCCAAGTTCCCGCGATGACTACATTGTTAACGTTGCCATTCCTGGCACGGATGCATACTGAAGACTCGTAAGTTATCTCACTCTCCTTTATCGCCTCTTCCACTTATCCTGACTTTGAGGGAACCAACTGTACGCTTAGATCTGGCCCCTTCACTAAATTGGCTCTCGAGACGGTCTGTCTTATCTGCGATACATAATGGCCAGCTTAGGATTGAGCCAATATCGTCGAGTGCGCTGTTACAAGAATCGACATCTTCAGCGACAGTAATATCTAGTCTCAATAGCAACGGCACCATTTCTTGCGCCCTGTGCGGAACTCCCGTTTTTGCAATGAGCGAAGCCAGCGGTAACAGCAGTACCCCTTCGCTACCTCATCCTCCGGCCCTCATTCAGACAAATTCGAATTCAAAGTGGTCGACTGCTATATTCAGGAAATCCTCACAATCATCGGCGAACTCACAACTGACTCAAACATACCCTCCCCAAATCTTCGTCTTTCGTCTCGCGTCAGCCTCATTATCTGCCGCATCCGCTCCACCACCTCCTTTGACCAAAACTCGCTCGACGGGTCAATCCTTTTCTCACCTACACCACATTGATCAGCGTCCTCCCATAACCTATTCTCCTAACTCCTCTCAGTCTACGACCATCTACCCACTCTGCACAAGCAAATGGTGTCTGGCGCGTTTGCGTACGACTTGTACACTATGGGCCTTCGTACGCACGGGAATAGTCGAGAAAATATGGGAAGAAGAAGTACCCACCCTCCCTCCCACCATTGCTGCCACTCCCATAGGCGAGAAACCGCCTCTGCCACCAAGACGCAGGGGGCTGTGGGGCATGGCTAGCGCTTTGAACTGGGGTGAAGGCGACAAGGCGAAAAAAGGATCGTCCCAACCCCCATCCCTACCCAAGAGGCCATCCGAAGCGCCGAAAAACTCAATCGAAGAGCGCAAGAAGGAATCTTTAGAACAAATTAAAAAACCTCCGAGCCCACCTCCAATTCATCCTGCGATTGCAGCGACGCATGGTGCTGTCACGCATTCCGTACCTCCAGCTCTCCCGAAGCGAAGGGTGGTTCGCCGCCCTGCACCATCATCGACAGCACAAGTACCCCCCATTGAGGCGAATGAACTTCAGGCTCCAGTCCCTCCATCTCCCAAGCCTGAGGTTCCGAGCCCGACAAAGCCTTCTCATCTACCAGTTAGACCACCCCGTCGTACAGGCACGCCGGCCAACGTTCCCCTCCCCGAGTCTCGGCCGCATACACCTCCCGTCTTGATCGCCAGTCAACCTTCTAGCCCTTCAATTCCTCTGTCGACGTCCACTCCTCCACCCCTGCCCAGAAGAGCAGCAGCCCGGGCTCCTCGACAACCCAACGTTAACGGCAGTTTGTCAAGATCTGCTACCCCTGCTCCCTCGAGTCCTCCAGCGGCTGAAACGAGAACGGGGGGCGAACAGGATAAACCGACTGTCCTTGACTCTCGTCACCTTGAAGAAGCAAAAAAACATAAGCGAGAACTTCTGACGACATCTCCACCAACGGATGCAGAGGCGCATCCAAAACCGGAAAGTGCTGGACCTATATTAAACAAGGTCGAGGGGCAAGAAGACCAACAAGAGGCTGGGACAACACTTCCGCCAGCAGCTGCAGAGGCGAACACAGAGACACGCCCTAAACCGGAAGTTGCTACATCTGGACCGAATGACGTCGAAGTTAAACAAGAGGCTGCGATGATACCTTCGCCAACAGTAGCAGACCCCAACACAGAGACCCACCCTAAAAAAGCGGAAGTCGCTACCTCTATGCCCATAGATGGGGCGAGCACAGATCCGCCAGAGAAGATTGAACTGTTACCGGATGGCGTTATGTCTCCTGCCTCTTCGTCTGCTACGTCGGATGCCATGTTTGACGCCAAGTCGAACCCTAGTTTGGAGGACGTTGTCCTTGCGGAGCCGAAAGGACAGGGCGACGAGTCGACCGGGAAAGAGAGTGCGGTTGAGGAGGTAGCAAAGGCGGCACAGAATGTTGGATCGGAAGTGCAGGACGTCGGGAGGGTGAAAGAGGAGCATGGGGATGGTGGGACTAAGGAGTCTGGAGAAGGAAGACCTGAAAAGGATGCCAGAAAGGAGGGTCAGGAAACGGCGACCAAGCTTCAGATTGAGACGAAAACTCTTGATGGTGCAATGAAGCCCGTGGAAGAGGAAACAAAACCTGATGAGGATAAATCGGAAATCTACGTGGGGGACGCGACCTGGGAGGAAAGGGCGTGGAAGGAGATTGTTAGATTGAAGGAAGAGATGTTTTGGGCTCGGCTGGGTGGATTGAGACAGTGATGACCAACGGAGGTCTTTGGTTCGTCCTTCTTTTTGAACAGATTTTGCGTAGTGAACATGATACCCTGGACGGTCACTTCTTTCCTATCATCATCTTCTGTATTCCCTATTGTCTATAGAGTTATATCTTCCTACCATTCATACATTTTCCTTGTCTATTTGTACATTTGTACATTTCAAGAATGCTCCTGCTCTATCCATGGTTTGTGTCTTCGCACGAGCTCTGCCACGATGTCCTCTTCAATCTCTTTCGTTTGGTGCGGGGTATGTGTATGCGTGGAAGATGGGAGGGGAATTCGGAGCCATGATTCCATGAAAGGTGAAGCATCTCCATCCACGACAGGCTTTGCGTTTCCCCCTTCAAGGTGGAGGCCACCGTTTGAGAGCTTGCGCGATACGAAGACGACCTCGAATTTCCGTCGATGGAGTTCGTTTCCAATGACGACTTGGTGACCATATCGAACGAGGGCATCGCGGGCTTTGGGTATCAGCAGCTGGCCATCGGTTTCCAACTAGTTGGAAAAGTTTAAAGATGAGTCGATTAGATCCGCAGATATTGAATAGAGACCGACCTTGAAAGAAACGATGAAGCCACCCCTAGACCACTCCTCGACCATGGGTTTCAGAATCTTCGGAACTTGATCCATTTCGATTTGGAGACTCCCTTTCCCCGACTGAATCTTATGCTCTGACTATGGAAGATGGATTAGAGATACGTCCTGTATCGTCAAGAAGGGAAAGGACATGCCAGCTTTTGCCTCGGAAGGAAGAAATCACTGACGGCTGCGGCAAGATAGTACATCGTCTTCCGCCCGAGAATTGATAGTTCTTGGCTGACGGCGCGCAGAAGCCAGAGATAGTCGTCCACCGTGACGAACGTCATGGTGTGGAGGGTGCCGGCGGACTGTACCACTTTGTAGACCGTGAGGATGTTCAAGACGTCTGCCCGCATGTTGCGGGCGACACATATTTCTGCCGGAAAGGAGGTGCCCTCTCTTGAATGATCGATTTCGAGGAAGTCGAGAAAGGGGTTGGTGGAGTGGGAGTAATGCCTGCTGAATGGCTGCAAACTGAATTGGCGGTGCATGAAGATGACTGCGTATCCCGCTTTCAGGAAGTACTCTGCCGAAGTTGCCCCTCGGGTTCCTGCGAGGATGGGGTGCTGTGAGTTCGATATCGGGGATGAGATTGATGGAACCAACCTGCGCTGAAGTTGTCCAAAAAACGCACGCTGCGGAAGGCGTCAATCAACGTTCACCCTATCCTTTACAGGGAACCCTCACACATTGAGTTCCAATGGCACGGTGGTTCCGCCACTCTAAAGACGACACCGGCGTCAGATCTATGCAGAACAGTAGGATTGATCAAAGGCGCACCGTTACTAGAACGACATTGCGTCCTTCTTTAGCCTGTCTAGTTACAAATTCTCTGACACCGGCGATGTCGTGTTCAAGAGAGGGTGGTGGTGGTTGTGTTGCGAAGTATTCCTCAGCCGAAAACAGGGTTGGTGGAGTAGGCATGGGATGTCCGACGAAATGCGGTGGATATCCACCCAGGCCCTGAGCGTACAAGTAGTTGATTGCGGTACGCTTGAACGGCGGTGCAAACTTGCAGTGATGGGTCAATGCTGAAGAATTCTACAGAGGATTCGGAAATTCATGTCCACGTGTTTTTGAGCGAACGGAAAATGAGAAAAAATAAGAAAAATGAGAAAAAATAAAAAAATAGATTGCCCCTCCATCTACGACGATTCTACATCCCATACTCGATGGTATACCGGAAGATCAGCGCAGATATGAAGCAGCGCGCCCTCCAGCTGCTCCGGGAAGGATGGGAGCTTGAAGACGTCACGGATGCGCTCGGCGTTTCATCGAAAAGCATTTGTCGCTGGTCTACCAACTTTGAGACCCGCGGTCGCGTAGATCCACCTGCAGTCCTTCGAGGACGACCCCGTTTATTGAATGCTGAGGCCATTGCAGATCTTCAGGAGCTGATACAAGAAACACCAGAGTTATTTCTGAGCGAAATCGGGGAATGGCTCGCCCTCTACCACGCCTCTCTATCTCAAAAACTGCTCTGCATACAAATCTTATCGACCTTGGTCTCACTCGCAAGGTGATGCGTCGTGCGGCAGCAGAACGGGATCATGAACTTCGGACCGAATGGATGAACTACGTCTTGACGACATATACAGCAGATCAGATGGCCTTCCTTGATGAATCAAGCAAGGATGAGCGGACCCTCATTCGCCGGTATGGTCGCGCCCCGAGTGGTATTAATCCAGTGTTACGGGTATCTCTGAACAGAGGCGTCCGGTCCTGCTATGACCATAGACGGATATACAGCTGTTCGAGCTGTTGAGGGGTCTATTGATGATGCGGAATTCTTTGACTTTGTGGTCAACGACGTGGTATGTCTTTGCTTCGCGATCCTCTCTTATGACTGTACAGTGATCCGTACGTGTAGCTTCCAGCCATGAATCCATTTCCTCAACTTTGTAGTGTGATGATCATCGACAACTGCTCAACACACAAAACTGAAGCTTTGCGTGTTGTCGTCCAGGCTGCTCGTAAGGCTTTGCAATTCATCAATCCATGTTTTTGTCATGCATGGTTCATTAGAATGTCATCTCGTCTTTCTTCCACCATACTCGCCAGATTATAGCCCGATTGAAGAGAGTTTCAGCTGTGGTGCGTACACTTTTGACAATTGTTATTTCGGTTGCACGATTTTTAACTTTTTATACAGTAAAACATTATCTGCGATGTAATTTCCGTTCTTTCCAGAACACCCGATACCCTGAGCAGGCACTACTCGATGCATGCTATGCATCTGTCACTCCAGAAAAAGCGTGTGGCTAGTTTCGAGATGTGGTTATATATGACAGGCAACTGCTAGCTATGTACACCCCATCACTACATAGCTAAGATTCCTGCCTAAACCTCAATCAATTATCAATGGTCATTTCCCACTGCTTCCCTGATTCGGGCATAATGAAGTGGACCGAGACCGGCCCATTGCCACATTTCAGCGGTGATATTTTCCAGAGGGTCGCCGACACGGTAGCCAAGCTTCTTCAGGGCCTGATATTCTTCCCCTTTGAAATTTTTCTGGGCGCACCAAGACCCAACCTCCGACAGTGGTACTGAGGAATGCTGACCATTTTGCTCGTGGGTAGTATGAGCATTTCCAATGGTTGGAAAAATGGGAGGTGCTACAGCTGCTCCAGATTCACGAGGTACTGTGGTTGGTGGAGTATTGACATGGAGTGGAGGTTGTGGATAACCGCCGTAGCTCCAAGGACTGGGGGGAGAAGCAAAGCTACCGAAAGGAGGATACATGTAGCCAGGACTCGGAAAATGGGTGGTGAGATTGGGCATTCCATAGGAGAAAGAGCATCCACCCATTGCATCCCATCCTCCTAACATCCCACCCATGCCATCCCATCCTCCTAACACCCCACCCACGCCGTTCCATCCTCCTAACACTCCAATCATGCTGTTCCGTCCTCCTAACACTCCACTCATGCCGTCCCTTCCTCCTAACATCCCACCCACGCTATCCCTTCCTCCTAACATCCCACTCACGCCATCCCGTCCTCCGGACACTTCACCCACG
>Ga0307516_10001889_pt1 | contig 28673 bp, 34 predicted proteins | sample 19_EM_MG_FD_203310 | JGI IMG/M metagenome (GOLD analysis project Ga0307516, IMG submission 203310) | Populus trichocarpa ectomycorrhiza microbial communities from riparian zone in the Pacific Northwest, United States - 19_EM | ecosystem: Host-associated > Plants > Roots > Unclassified | place... | reverse complement strand
TCTGATATTCCGTTCTCCAGGCCGATAAGGACGATAGTTGATAAAGGCACTGAGATTTCCGGTGACATGAGAAGTTGCTCCGGAATCAACAATCCAATCGCCTGGTCTGGGTATGTCCGGATCCAGTTGAGCCACAGCAAGATTGAGGTGTGTTTCCGGTTTTACTCTTTCCCCAACGATGAAGAGCATATCCTCAACTTCCTCGGTTGCAACATTGGCAACTGGTTTTTCCGTTGCTCTTGCATTGTCCCGTCTGCTGGTGTCATTCTTCTCGTACCACTGCTTTCGGCTATGGCACTGATTCTTCTTGTTTCCCTTCTTTCCGCAACCATAGCAGGTGATTTCCTTCTTCTCATGATGGGTTCGATTATCTGTATACGACTTGTCCTTCTGCGGCGCTCTTCCGTGTCGGGTGTAATCATACTTATTGCCTCGTTTTGCAAACAGTGCAACATCCTGAGGTACTCCATGCTCTTCTCGTAGTGTGGATTCGAAAACGTCCAGATACTTTAGGATGTCGTCTGGTTTCGTATCGTTTTTCGTCATGTTGAGCGTATTCTTGAAGGCAGTCCACTCCGCAGTCTTTGGAAATCCTCTCATCATGTGAAAGGCCTGCATACTCTCACTGACGACATCATCGCATATCTTGAGTAGCTCTGTGATATGGTGAAGCTCAGTGAAGTACTTCATTCCGGACGAAAAATCGACATATCGAATAGAGGTCAAACGCTCCCGCAGCTGCCTCCCATCAATGGAAAACGCACGCTCCCGCTCCTTTTTGATATCCTCCCAAAGTCTCTTGGGGTCCGTGGTATATGCAGTGTCAGCATACTTCCTCTGTAAAGCTGGGTCGAGTAGCGTTCAGATGGCACCACTTGCCTTGACGAGATTGGAAGTATACTGCTGATACCTCTCGTAGTAGCGGTAAAACTGACTGAGGTAGGTAGGGTCGTTCGATTCGGGTTGATAAGGTGGAACGGTAGTAGTTGACTTCGTATCGGTTCCAGTTGTGATGGGTGGGAACGGCTTCAGTGGTGGCAGTTCAATTCCTTCAACCTAGCCCCAGTATCCGGTGTTCTGGAGATAGGCCATAGCGGCAAGGGCCCACTCCTCATAATTCGTCTCATTCAGTGGCTTAATCGATGGAGCTGACATCTTTTTCTTCAATCGTTTCAATACCAGAATGGGTATGTAGATGAAATTCAGATCGGAATAGGCAATACCAGAATGGCTATTCTATCCTGATGTCTTCAGCCGTAGTAATGAGGGGGGGTGGGGACAGGGTCGAGCGGTATCTGTTTCTTATTTTCGAAGAAATTCAGATTCGCATCCAGCAGCTCATAACCTATTATAGCGGAGTAGGCGGCGGAGAGGAAGAAGAGAGACAGGCACACTAAAGAAGGTAGATAGCGGTGTATTCAGAAAGGTCGAGGATGTCTAAGAGCGCATCTGCCAAAGCTACAGAGAAACAGAAAATATAGGGTGCCGCCGGCACACTAGTGGGTGGGCAAAACAGGCCCGAATCCTAGGTTCTCCAAATCTCACTCCAACAGTCTGGTGGCCTCAGAGCATTGTTTGATAGTGAGAAGAAGGTGGTGCTGCCGGCCTTTGACAGAGAAGTGAGTACACCACTGTACCTCTTAGGACCGCTGAGGGGTAGCAAGAAGCATGTCCATTCTAGAGAGGCAAGCGCCGGCCTCTTATACGAGTGTCCGTGCGCCGCCTGTGACTGTCTACCGTGACTGTCCTATGTAGCCCTATGTCACACTCCCGTAGCACTGTCCGTGTCACCCGAACTCTAGACACCCCGCTGGGCGTAGCGTCCGCAGCGCCCGCAGCGGCCGGAATCCTCCTCCTACAACCGCTGAATACTGGAAGAGTGTAGCTGCGTGATGCCTACCACCACGGGCTCGCAGTAAATTCCCAGGTCGATACCAAGGTTGCCTATTCACTGGAAAGCCACGACAGTGGTACTTGGCAACCAGAGGCTCTTTCCAACATTTGCCCGGCATGCTTCGACATTTCTCCTGGCGAGGACAACACGATAGCCATCTCCATCGACGGCAACCAGCAGCATGTACGCTTCAAGGACAAGTCATCATATGAATACGAGAAGCTGCCGGGAAAGCCTTTTGTGGACTACGGGCGCCACAACTTTGGATTGGCAGGGACAGCGAGTGCGGTACAACGGATAGGATGTGGAAACAAGTTCAAGGTGACGAGTGGCTGGAATAAAGCAGAAGCTATGGCACAGTCAAAAAAGGCCTTGGACGTGACCGGAATCATGGCTGCCACTTGCTTTCAGGGCACGAATCTCCGTTTCATGAATATCTATGGCAGTAACGAGCGATACAGCAACATAATCCGCCTATTGGAATCGATCGACGCCGAGTGTCCCGCTGCAGGAGCCATCCGCCTGTGCTACGATGTTGCCTGCGCGTTTGAGCCTTCGCTATGCTGTCATGATACGCCATGGGTAGAACGTGTGCAGGTGGGTAAGGCTGATTGGAATCTGACTGGATAGTGTCTGACCATTTGCATGTACGGATTGGCAGACCTCATCTTTACAGGCACGAGATGAGATGTCATATCCTGTACAATCTTTTAAGCACTCCTGGATTTGGACTGATGGTCGGCGAAGAGGTTGAGCAGCTTTGGTATATGCTAAGAGGTCTGATTAGAACTGGGCGGGTGTAATCTGGCCCGAGAAGATCGCAGAGCATTGATAAAACTGGTGGGCAGAGATTCACATTTTATCTATTATAAAACCATACTGACTGGTTTGGTGTAGGGCAATATCTAGCGCGCCATAGTCGTGAGAGGATTGGATACAATATCTCAGGTCGCTGGAAGAAAATGCTTGGGATAGTAGAGGAGAGCAATGCGATTTTACAACGTGTCGTGGGAATGATGGTACCACCTCACACCGACAAGAGTGGACGTATCCATACCCGGCAACTGGTGACCCTACCATATCTCAATGCACAGAGAGAAGACCAAATTGCCTACTATCGGGGTTACCACCGGTACGTACTTCCTACCATCCTGTACTTGCAAGCTGCAACTACTAATCAAATGTAGAATGGGAGCTCAAGTAGATGATATCAGTGAGGTACAGCGACTACAACTGGAGATTGTGAAGCTAGTCACAGAGCGCCGAGTGGAAGTGGATGTCCTACATCATCGCGCTCAAGGTGGTAAAATGGCCAGGTCATTTATCAATCAACTCAACAGGAGGTGGAAACCTCTCGAACGGCTGGTGTCGAGATACAATCTCTCCATCTCAGAACCTATCTTCGAGGGGAGACTGAGTCCACTTTCACCACAAGCGCTAAAGGAAGACGGTATCGCCGACCACGATGGTGAGATCTGGGACATTGAAAGAATGATGTGCAATTCGGATTGGGCTGTGCACAGGGTTGTGCGAGAGGGTATAGAGGCACAACACCGCCTTGAGCGTGCCAAAGAGGAGCAAATCACATTGCTTCTACATATTCGGCGGGTTTGTCGATGGGCTGTCCGGCAGGCAGAGGTACTTCTTCAGATATTGGAAGAACGGCCCGCAGTTCCAAGCCGTGTTGGATCAAGTCGGAAGTGGCTGGAGGTGCTGTTGTTTTCGAGGTTACGGACTGTACTGTCGATGCTTGATAGGGCAAACTCCTTCAGCCTTGAAATTGGAGAGCAGGAACAACTTCATACTGTTGAGAGACGAATTCGTATGGTACTAGCAATAGTACAGGTGGATGGGGTGGAAGATGAGGGTGGGAATGGGGGTGAGGATGAGGATGAGGACGCGGGTGATGCGGAGGAGGAAATGGGGGAGGTCATCATGCGTGCATTAGGGGAAGAGTTGAGAGAGGAAGAAGCGGACGAGGTAGAGATGGAGTTGTAACGAAATGGTAGAGGTGTATCCCGGCCACTCCGGCTCCTATTCATTCTCCACTCGAATCCACCTAGGTGATGGTTCGCCGGTAGCCAGACGTCAGAATGGGAGCTCCGGGAGCTCCGGGAGCGGGAAGAGGAACAAGAGGCGGAGGCGGAGGAGCTGGGGAGGAACTACCGCTGTTCCTGCGCACGCCCTCCTTCATGGCATCGGCAGGCAAGGAGTAGGGGGACGGGGTGCGCTTTCCTTTGTTTCTTCCCTTTGTGAATTTCCTTGGGCGCGTCTACTCTTTCTTGGGACAGGCCTGGGCGGAGGGCAAAAGGGGAGCTTGCAACGAGCCGCCACTGCAGCGGACAGGAAAACCGGGCAAAATGTACGCCGCCATGATCTATATAGGTCGAATGCGAGTATGATTAAACAAAAAAAAACCTAGGTGATGGTGCCAGCAATACCAGGGCGCACCTGCAGACAGGGCGGTTGTCAGCAAGACGCCGCACAGTAGAGTTACCAACCTAGCTCTGGTGAGCGTCGGGATCGAGACTGCGGCTGGCGAGATGGCTGTCGGCAAGATGCCGCGCAGTACAGCTACCTACCTAGCTCTGATGAGCGCCGGGGTCGAGACGCCGGCTGGCGGGATGGCTGTCAGCAAGACGCCGCGCAGTAGGGGCTCTGGTGAGCGTCGGGATCCAGACGGCGGCTGGCGGGATGGCTGTCGGCAAGAGGCCGCGCAGTAGGGGCTCTGGTGAGCGTCGGGATCGAGACGGCGGCTGGCGAGATGGCTGTCGGCAAGACGCCGTGCAGTACAGCTACCTACCTAGCTCTGAGGAGCGCTGGGGTCGAGACGCCGGCTGGCGGGATGGCTGTCGGCAAGACGCCGCGCAGTAGGGGCTCTGGTGAGCATCGGGATCAAGACTGCGGCTGGCGCGATGGCTGTCGGCAAGACGCCGCTCAGTAGGGGCTCTGGTGAGCGTCGGGATCGAGACGGCGGCTGGCGGGAAGGCTGTTGGCAAGCCGCCGCACAGTAGGAGCTCTGGTGAGCGTCAGGATCGAGACACCGGCTGGCGAGATGGCTGTCGGCAAGACGCCGCGCAGTAGGAGCTCTGGTGGGCGTCGGGATCGAGACTTCGGTTGGCGGGATGGCTGTCGGCAAGACGCCGCGCAGTAGAGCTACCTACCTAGCTCTGATGAGCGCCGGGGTCGAGACGCCGGCTGGCGAGATGGCTGTCGGCAAGACGCCGCGCAGTAGGGGCTCTGGTGAGCGTCGGGATCGAGACTGCGGCTGGCGCGATGGCTGTCGGCAAGACGCCGCTCAGTAGGGGCTCTGGTGAGCGTCGGGATCGAGACGGCGGCTGGCGGGAAGGCTGTTGGCAAGCCGCCGCGCAGTAGGAGCTCTGGTGAGCGTCGGGATCGAGACGCCGGCTGGCGAGATGGCTGTCGGCAAGACGCCGCGCAGTAGGGGCTCTGGTGGGCGTCGGGATCGAGACTTCGGTTGGCGGGATGGCTGTCGGCAAGACACCGCGCAGTAGAGCTACCTACCTAGCTCTGATGAGCGCCGGGGTCGAGACGCCGGCTGGCGAGATGGCTGTCGGCAAGACGCCGCGCAGTAGGGGCTCTGGTGAGCGTCGGGATCGAGACTGTGGCTGGCGCGATGGCTGTCGGCAAGATGCCGCTCAGTAGGGGCTCTGGTGAGCGTCGGGATTGAGATGGCGGCTGGCGAGATGGCTGTCGGCAAGACGCAGCGCAGTAGGAGCTCTGGTGAGCGTCGGAATCGAGACACCGGCTGGCGAGATGGCTGTCGGCAAGACGCAGCGCAGTAGGAGCTCTGGTGAGCGTCGGAATCGAGACGGCGGCTGGCGGGAAGGCTGTTGGCAAGCAGCCGCGCAGTAGGAGCTCTGGTGAGCATCGGAATCGAGACGGCGGCTGGCGAGATGGCTGTCGGCAAGACGCAGCGCAGTAGGAGCTCTGGTGAGCGTCGGAATCGAGACGCCGGCTGGCGAGATGGCTGTCGGCAAGACGCAGCGCAGTAGGAGCTCTGGTGAGCGTCGGAATCGAGACGCCGGCTGGCGAGATGGCTGTTGGCAAGATGCAGCCCAGTAGGAGGTCTGGTGAGCGTCGGGATCGAGACGCCGGCTGTCGAGATGGCTGTCGGCAAGAGAGCGTCGGGATCAAGACGGCGGCTGTCGAGATGGCTGTTGGCAAGACGCCGCGCAGTAGGAGGTCTGGTGAGCGGCGGGATCGAGACGCCGGCTGTCGACATGGCTCTCGGCAAGACGCCTCGTAGTAGAGTTACCAATCTTGCTCTGGTGAGCATCGAGATCGAGAAGCCGGCTGGCGAGATGGCTGTCAGCAAGACGCCTCGTAGTATAGTTACGGACCTAGCTCTGGTGGGTGTTGGGGCAGAGAAGAAACTTGTATTGCCCTCCAAAGAAAGCAGTCTTCTCTCCCGCCACCCGCTGTTCATCCTCCGCGCCCTTACTCCTGTTCATCCTCCTCGTTCTTCTCTTCGTCCAGGTCCTCGCACTCCCCTGGGCCGGAGTCCTCGTCCTCCTTTCTGCGCTCCTCGCCCTGGGTCCTGCCGTCGGCACCCACGTCCCCAATTCGGTCCTCGTCTGGCTAGATGTTCGCGATGGATCTGGGTACGGGCATAGTGTCAAAATTGGGAGATGAGGCGACGCCATCAATGTATAATTTATAGGGGCGGTGTCCATGCGGAACGCCAAAGCATAAGAGGGTGGTGTCCGTGCGGAGGGGCGGGGTTGTACGGGTGCGGACTCGATCCCGCGAGGCCACCCAACGCGGAGGTGGCGGTGAAACTTTTTTGTTTTATCATACTCGCATGAAGCCTATCTAGACTATGGCGGCGAGGTGGCGGTGAAACGGGGCACGGAGGAAGTCGGAGACGAGCATGAATATATAGATATCTCTGCCACCTGGCAAGAGAGCATCACCGAATCTACTGTCTGCCATCTCTACCCATATATCTGTATACCGTAACCTTTCACAGGTTATGAGCCCGGTGGGTCGGAACGTCGCGAGCGAGACCCCATGACCGGCAGCGTAAAACCGAGTGAGAGACGATGCTGGTGAGTCGAATTGATCGGTTCTTACCTCAATACCTATAGATAGCCCGAATTCACAGACAATCAAATTCGGGGTGTGCTAAAAGATAAGGGTGGTGTGGCGGGTCGGATAATTTGGAGTGAGCAGTGCCTTTTCTCTCTGTTTGCGCCGGTCTTCCCGGCTCGAGCCAATAAATAGACAAACTAGACTTTGGGTGGCTCGCTGGAGTCAACAGCGCCGGTCGAGGGTGGATCGGCGGTGGGGCAGGGAAGGATTGACTCCAATTATTCCCAAAGATTGACTCGAGTCATTCGAGAAAATTGACTCTTGTCATCCGAGAAAATTGACTCGAGTCATTCAAGAAAATTGACTCGAGTCATTCAAGAAAATTGACTGGGGTCATTGAAGAAAATTGACTTGGGTCATTCAAAAAAACTGACAGTTCATTCAAGAAAATTGACGCGAGTCATTTAAGAAAATTGACTCGAGTCATCGTAGAAAATTGACTCGAGTCATCCAAGAAAATTGACTCGAGTCATTCAAGAAAATTGACTCGAGTCATTAAAGAAAATTGACTGGGGTCATTGAAGAAAATTGACTAGGGTCATCCAAAAAAACTGACAGTTCATTCAAGAAAATTGACTCGAGTCATTGAAGAAAATTGACTCGAGTCATCGTAGAAAATTGGCTCGAGTCATCCAAGAAAATTGACTCGAGTCCTTCAAGAAAATTGACTCTTCTCACCCCTGTAAATTGACTCGAATCATCCAAGAAATTGACTCCAGTAATCCAAGAAAATTGACTCTAGTTATTCAAGAAAATTGACTCGAGTCACTCCGGAAGATTGATTGCAATCATTCCCAAAAATTGACTGAAGTCATTCAAGAAATTGACCTGAGTCATTGAAGAAAATTGACTTTGGCCATTGACCAAAATGGCTCAAGGTCGATAAATAAAAATGTTTTAACTTGCTAAATAGCAACTTTAACTTTCCAGGCGCTCTTCGTCCGATAATCCCTTCTCCATACTATAATTCCCCTGTTGATAAGTAAATTTATCTGTAAAATCATGCTGTGCCATATTGGCAGCTGACCACACAACCCCCAATTTTTTTTTCTTAACCCGGTGCCAGAAATCGATTTTCCCAATAGTTATCTAACGTTTCTTATGTAGGAATAATTTATTAATTATGTGGTTGTGGTTGGAGGGATATGGGAAAGCAGCTGGCGCGGCCCCCGGGCGCGCCCAGGCCTCTTTGCGTCTGTTTCACGGTGGGCACATGCACGCACCCCAGCTGTAATGTCATCGCGATATTGCGTGCCATAGGTGCACAGGTCAGCAGCTGTACGGACCCAACGGATGCAAGAGGGGCCATTTTATGCGGCTACTCCCGCTTCTGCAGTGTCTCCTATAGTGGTTGCATTTGTGTTTATTTTGGAAATTTCACGAATCTTGATCCGTTCAGGACAGTTGGGGTCGCTCACCTTATGGGGTGAGTCGCAGTTGGCACAGCGAATAGGAGGATGAGTGCAGGCCGGGCCCTTCTTGCAAATTGGGAGGGTGCATGGGTACTCTTTGGTCTTATGGGGATCAGCACAGACCGCGCAGTGGGGGTTGTTCCGGCATAGAGCAGTTGGGTGACCGTAGGCTTGACACTTACAGCATTGAGTGCTTCTTCCGTATGCGATGTAGTCATCCAGTTCGCACTCACGGTTGGAAACGATCAGGTGCTGATGGCCAATCTGAGCCTTCTTGATGTTGCCTGCAAGTGTCATGACAATCGTGGAGTTTACCTTGTGCTCTCGTCGGTCAGCTGGCGTGAGCCATCGTGGGGTCTGGTTCTGGGTCAGTTGGGGGTAGTTGGAAGAGATGCTCTGTGAAATCTCGGGCAGAGACAGGTGAGTGGGCACTCCATGTAGTAGGAACTGACTGTGTTGTTTTCCGATCTCCACTTGCTCACATTCACCGTAATAGGAGAGGGCGTCTTTGATGATGGTTGGGTAATCCTCGTAGATGACATTCGTCTGGGTGTCACCAGTGGTAAAGATGATATTGCAATGGACAGTAACCCGTGCACGGATAAACGAAGGTGCGAAGACATCTTTGTTGTTGACGATTGCGGAGCTGACACCACGGAGTGCTGTGTCTGCTGCAATCTGGCGTGTAGCATAATCCTGTTCAGTGTGGATCGTATCTGGACCTTCCTCCCAGGTGAAGTAACATGTAACCTCCCGTTCAGCCTGAGGGTAGGTCGTAGGTATAAGCTTGGGCGTGGGAATCTTCTTATCCTTCTGGCCACCCACTTTCAGAGTCGTCCAGCCTGTAGTGTCAGGAGTCCGTGGTACTGTGGAAGTCTGTGCAGTAGTGGCAATGGCAGCGTAGGTAGGATTGGTATTTCCGTTGGTGTTGGTATTCGCCTGGTTAGCTGGCTGCTTTTCCTTCTTCTTCTTTGGGTCCTTGTTGCCTGAGGCTGGGGCCACAAACGGTATCTAACGGATACGTTGGATTTCGTCTTTGAAGTTGAGAACTTGTTGTTGTAGCTGGGCAATGCGGGCGCTCATCGTTGTGATTCTGTTGTGTAGTGGACCGGTAGCTTTCTCAACGGCGAGGGCGGTTGTCTTGTTGATATCTTTGGTGATCCTGTTGTACAGATTTTCCATTGCAGTCGCTGTGATAATCTCAAAATCGGCACGAAGTGCAGCATGTTCGGGGCTGAGTGGTGCTACCAGTTGCAGAAGCTCTTGATCGTCGTCATTGTTATCATCACCAATGGCCTGGATCAAGGTGATGTGCTCGGTGCGCTGAAAGTCCATACTGTTGTCGTCCTGTTCTTCCTCGTTGGGTTTGGACCCTGGAGGGCTGTCTTCATGTGGACGCTTCAGTGGTGATTGGGATCGGGTCTCTGTCGAAGTGGGGCGCAAAAAAGCGTGTAGAGATGCCTGGCCACGGCCGCAGGCAGACATGTGGTTAAATCTAAAGGGGAGGCTTTGGCTTGTGACGCACGTGCGTCACTACCGAAAGCTTTTAAAACAAATGCAGGAGGAGCCCGAGAGAATTCCAGAGATGGCAACGAGGTGGTGATGGGCGGATACGCAGGGTCCGCGATCACTGAGGGAGGGTCAGGGTGAGGGTGGAAAACCAAACTCAAGCAAATCGGCTTTCCAGCTGATGAGACTGTAGCCCAAGATGCAGGGAAAGCTTTGAGGAGGTTTTTATCGAGATTGATGGTTGGAGAGAAAAGTTCTTTTCGAAAATGTGGGGGGGTTGTCGAAGAGAATATGCAACTTAGATCTATTTTGCATGGAGAAGAATATCCAGACTAGCTACCGCACCCTTCCTTTATACTTTTCCTTCCCTCAGTGGAATCACAGCTTGCCCGCAAGACTAACACAGTTCCAACATCATGACTCAATCGTCGTGCCCAAGGAAATACACGATCGCACTCAGCCGCCGCACGGCCACCACTCTACTCGCGGCAACAGGTGAAAGGACACGCAAGCAAGAAGAGTACAGAAAGAGACAAAGGACACGCAAGCATAATCAAAGGGAAACAACATATGTAAGAAGACGGGAGAAAGGACGCGCAAGCACTATCAACAGGAAACGGCCAATACGAGAAGGACGCGTAGGCAATATAGAAGAAACAAAGGAGAGAGGTTTAGACCGGCCAGCGGTCGGGGATATCGCTACTGGAGCGATAAGGTGGTGATCAGTCGAGGCGCCTAAGCGCGGAGGATGACCGCGGCTGCGGTAGCGGAAAAGAGGACGAGACACAGGGCGACAAGGGTAAGAGTGGCACCGGCGCCAGCAGCAAGGAGGCTGTCATGCCAGGTTGGTGACAGTAATGTAGAATTGTGGGCAGCTGACCACCAAAAAAAATGACCCAGGTCGAAGAAGAGCTACGCCGGGCCAGGGCCCATCGACCCCGGACGAAACTCAACGCCAGAAAACGTCAAGACTTTTAACCGACCCACCAAATTTTAAGCGTTCCTGGACTCCACGATGTCCGGCGAAGCGACCCTGCTGAGCAGGCCAGCCCTGATGGTGGCTGCCAGTGCCGGCCCGAGTGAGGGCTCCCTTCTGAGGGAGCTCAGAGGAGATACAGGAAGCTACAGGGAGGAGAAGATGGTGGAAGACAGTGGAAGTGAGCTCAGCGGGCTCGAGAGCAGCGTGGTGGGGACAGAGGTGAAGGAAGAGTGGGAAGGAAAGGGCCGTGGGAGGCCAAACTTCAAGCGTGCCACCTCCGGCGCGGGGCAACAGCAGAGCACGCAGGACTTTTTCCGGCGCGGAGGCAACGACATTTTCGACACGCCTGGAAAGTCGGCCATTGGAGGAGCACTCATCCGCTCCCTCGCAGCAGCCGCAAGCAGCGCACAGGAGGTGGAAATGGCCGAGACCCTGAACTCTGCCAAGAGTTTCGGGGAGGGGGTCGGGAAATTGGATGTGGGGGCGGTTGACTGGGCGGAAGCGGTGGCAAATGAAGTGGAGATGGAGGGGGTGGTGGACTCTGAGAGGTCGAGGACCCCATCGCCCACCCCCGCCAGGTGGGGGAGCACAGCACCAGCGGCGCCGAAAGGACGTACCACGCCGACCCCAGTACTGGTTACGCCGACCAAGGGCAGCAAGAGAATGGCAATGGGCACCCCGAGGCCCAACAGACTCCGCCGGCCGGTGCTAGCACGCCCGGCACCGATTGGATTTGCAGCAGCGTCGGCACTGGAGCAGATCCTGGCAGCTGTAGCCAGGGTGGAGAAGAAGATGGAGGAGAAGGTGGCTGCGCTGGAGGCACGGATGATGGAGGGAATAGGATCGCTAGCTGCTGAGGAGAACGAGAGGGAAGTGAGGATGGCAGCGGGGCTCCTGGCGGATGCGGAGCAGAGGGAGAAGAGGCTGGCAGTGAAGCTGCTCGCCATAGATGGCATCGAGACGGAGCTGACCCAGAAGGGGCAGTGGGAGATAGAGCAGTGGAAGGACCTGGCACGGCTGCTGGAGGCGAGGAGAAGAGACATTGGGGAGGTCAAGCAGGCCGTGGACAACCTCGCAGACAAAGTTGCGGAAGAGCGCTGGGCACACTGGGGAGCACACCTGGTACCAACCGAGGGGCCGAGCTTGACGACAGCTCCAGCGGCGCCCCAGCCAATGGCAGGAGTCGCAGCAATGCCGGCCCAGGCAGACGAGACGGAGCAAGGAGACAGCATGGAGGGGGTCGAACGGGAGGGGCTCTTCGCCTCTCAGCATGCGCCGGAGCTGGGGGCGGCCGTGCCAACCCAGGGGATGGCACCGGGACCCAGCAAGAAGAAGGGTAAGGAGAAGGAAAAGGGCAAAGCGGTGCAGATCGCCGTACCACCTGCCTTGGGGCGGGCGGCGCGCCAAGCGAGGAGGCAGACGGCAGTCGACGAGGCTAGGGCGGGCAGAGCAGAGGAGCCGGTAGCACCGATCCGGTCAATCCTGAAACGACCCGAGACAGAAGAAGCAGAGAAGAAGGCAGAGGAGAAGACAAAGGAGGAGGTTGCAAAGAAGCAGGAGGAAAAGATGGCAGCCATGAAGAAATGGGAGGCCGGAGAGCTGAGCCAGAAAGAGGGGGAAACGTATAGCAGAGCGGCGAGGCCTATTCAGGCCCTCGCAGGTGAAACCAACACCCTGGGGGAGGTGGCAGCCGGACAGAGGATCGCACACATGGCAGGAATGCGAGCGCTGGAGAGCAGGTGGGAAGAGGAATGGGATTACGCCCGCGCGGCCCCACTGCAGCAGCAACAGCAGAGCCAGCAGCGACAGCTGCTGCGCTCGCCGCAGCAACAGCAACAGCGCCAGCAGCGGCAGCTGCAACCGCGGGCGCCACAGCAGCAGCAGCAGCAGCAGCAGCAGCAGCAACAGCAGACCAGTTGGGCGCAGAGGGCAGCCGCAGCGGCGGCCCTGCCACAGGCGGACAACAAGCGGATGGGCCAAAACGGAAAGGCAGAGCGGGAACCAACAGGGTTGGAACCGATCAAGCACTCGATTCCGCGCGACGAGCGAGGAATTGTCTTCGAGAGAGCAGCAGGTGCGCCGCAGATCGACACAGTGGTGGCAGCAAGTGCTGCAGCTTTCGTCAACATTGCGCTGAGTAGGGTGGCACCAGCCCATGTCCGGACTGAAGCTTTCAGGATCTCAGTGCAGGGGAGACTATCGACAACCGCCCGCTTTGGGGCGTCAGCGGCGATGCTGCTGCGCTTCAAGAAGGAGATCTTGGAGGCGGCCAGAAAAGCCGACAGGACGATCATCAATGTCATTGCCAATGAGACGTGGGCGGAGTTGAAGATATTGGTGCCATACGACCGGTACCGCCACCCTAGCGGGCTGGCAGATCTCAGGGAGCAGATCGAGGCGGAAAACCCGGGAGTTGTAGTCCCCCCACTCTCAATGAAGTGGATGCGGTCAGTCAGCACCATTGAGCGGCACTACCAAGCCGGCCGCCTCCCAAAGAATGTGGCATCTGTGGTCTTCAAGGTGCCGGGCAAGGTGGCAGCCCAGAAGCTGTTGGTGGAGATGTGGGTGGCAGGCAACAAGTTCCGCGCCCTCCCCTACATTCCCGATAAGGCGGACACCCTGTGCAGCATGTGCGGACAGTGGGGCCATTCAGAGTTCCGGTGCCAGCGGGCCACCGCAACGTGCGCCATCTGCGCTGGCACCCACAGGACTGAGGAGCACCGGTGCGAGGTGGCAACCTGTGGGAAGGTCGGAAAGGTGTGCCCCCACACGGAGATGAAGTGCCCCAACTGCGGGGGAGGGCACCCCGCCCAGGATGCCAGGTGCCGGGCGAAGCGCGCCGCTATCGAGATCGCCCGAGGCAGACGCTCTTCTACGCTGCACCCGGCTGTGGCCTGGGGCATCGGCCAGCCAGCACGGCTAAGTGCAGCTCCCAGTGCTGGCGGACCGGCCTTGCTGAACTGGGTCCCAGGAGGCGTGCATGTGGAGACTTCTCCAGACTGGACTGAAGACCCAATGGAGGTAACGGTAACTGGAATGGAACCAAGCGGCACCGCCCCACCCATAGCCGTCTGATGGCGAACCCACCAGAAACACGAAAGCTGCTGGCGCTGCAGCATAACTGCGCTAGGGGGGGCCAGGTCATGGAGGCGGTGTTGGAGTCAGCGGTCAGAATGGGAGCGGACCTTGTTCTGATACAAGAGCCGAGAGGAGAGAGGGAGAAAGACAGTACCAGATCGCACCCCAGTTTCACGTTTATAAGGGGGGAAGAAGGTGAGCCAGCAAAGTGCTGGATAGCAGTCAACCGGGCATCACGTTGCAGGGTGACTGAAATGAAGGATATGACGAGGAACAGCAGAAATCACGTGCAGGTAATCGAGGTCACACCACCGGGCATGCCGACAATCACCATTGCCAATGTGTACGACCAATGGAGAGATGGGGGAAGACCAGCGCAACGCGCCGACTGGGGCGCTATTGCCAAGTCCGCCCGAGTGATAATTGCTGGGGATATGAACGCCCACAGTACAGTGTGGAACGGGAGAGTGACAGGACGGAAGAACGCGGTCTTCTGGGAAAAGCTCATCGAAGAGGAGGTATTAGTGGTGTGGAACACCGAAGAAGCAACAAGGCTGGGCGGCCCCAATCACTCCATTATCGACCTAACCTTGTCCTCACCAAACGTGGAACTAAATTGGAGCATCGCCGGGGAGAAAGACACCACCGGATCAGACCATGAGGTCATTGTCTGGGAGGTGCTTGGGCAAGGGGCAGTAGGAGGAGTCAGCAAGGATACTACTGGGTGGGATATCAGCGGGTGGACAACAGGGGGCAAAACTGGAGAAGCGCGGGAGGTAGCGGAGAGAAAGAGGGCAGAAGCGAGGGAGGTTTACCTACGGGCAGCCAGCCGGACCCCGCTCCTCAACGAAGACAGCACAGTGGAAGAGGTGGACAAAGCAGCGGCTGGATTGAAAGAGGCGATGATAGGAACGCTGGATCAGCTGGCAAGGAAGAAGAGGTGGTGCTCAAGGTCAAAGCGTTGGTGGTCGGAGGACGTCAAGCAGCTGCGGTATGAGCTGGGAAGAGCCAGGAGAGAATTCAGACACCGCCCAGCTGGCATCAGCCGCTTCAAAGAAGCAAGACGCAACTTCCGGAGAGCTATCCGGCGGGCCAAGCGGGAGTGCTGGAACCGGTTCCTACAAGAAGGCAAAGGAAATGATGTATGGACAGTGACGCGGTACATGACGCCCAGAATCGACAAGGCCGGACAGGCTCTGGTTGATGAGGATGGCAACATTGCAGAAGGGCATTACGAGCGAGAGAAAGCCCTGCTGGCTGCCCACTTCCCCAAGGCACCACTGAGCAACTACATGCCAAAGGAAGGGGGAAGAGCCTTTGAACGGGTTAACGAAGAAGTGGTGGGGGAGCTACTCGGAAAGGCGGCCAATTCGTCAGCCCCGGGAGATGACCATATCTCGGCGGGCATCCTCAAAGTCTTCTGGGAATGGGACCGACAGCGGATCGTACAGCTAGTCAGAGCCTGCATCCGGCTGGGCCATCACCCCGAACTCTGGAAAACAGCCAAAGGAATTGTTATTCCAAAGCCCGGAAAGCCCGACTACTCGAAGGTACGGGCCTATCGGGTGATCTGCCTCTTGGATGTCATCAGCAAGCTAGTGGAACGGATGGCGGGCCACCTGATCGCCGACCACCTGGAACGAAAGAAGGGGCTGCACGAAGGACAGTACGGCTGCCGCAAGCGAAGGTCATGCATCGATGCAGTCGCGGTGCTCATGAACCGAACCCAGCAGGCGTGGGGAGAAAAGAAGATAGCGGGAGCGTTATTTATGGATGTCAAGTCGGCGTTTAACAATGTCAACAAGGCGCTCCTTGGCAAGCGCATGGAAGCACTGGAGCTGGAGCCGGACCTCATCCGATGGACGCACAACTTCATGACAGACCGAAAGGTCAAACTCGTGCTGGATGGCGAGGCCGGGGACGTCAGCCCGATCGACACCGGGATCCCACAGGGGTCACCAGTGGCCCCTATTCTGTTTGTCACCTACCTGTCCGGCATCTTCGACGAGGTGGAGAGAGCAGTACCGGATGTCCAGGGCCTATCATTTGCAGACGACATTGGATGGTGGGTGAAAGCAGAGAATCAGGAGGAGGTGGCGGCAAAGCTGGCGGAAGCAGCAGCCGTGTCCCTAGACTGGGCAAAGGATAATGGAGTGGCGTTCGACCAGGGAAAAACGGAAGGTGTCCTCTTCCGGAAAAAGAAGGGCGCTCCGACTGCCACCATCCGTGTGGGGACCAGCGACATCCCCTTTAACTCCGAAGCAACCCGTTGGCTAGGAGTCTGGCTAGACTCCCAGCTCACGCTTAAGGAACATCACGCAGTTAGGCTAAAAGAGGGAAAGAAGGCCATGGAACGGCTTCGCCGGCTTACTGGACAAATGGGTCTGTCGCCAGCCAACTGCCGCAAGGTCATGACAGCGTGCATCCAGTCAGTTGCCATGTTCGGGTCGGAACTATGGTGGAAGGGCGACAGGGTGGACGGCACCATAGGAAGAGCCGAAGAGCTACAGAAAGAGGTGAACAAGCAGGCCCGGGCAGTCACAGGATGCTTCCGAACAACCAACTGCGGAGCACTAGCGATGGAGTCAGGGCTTAGACCGGCAACAGCACAACTTGAGAATCGGCAACGACGCTTCGGCCTACGGCTACTCAGTCTGCCCAATGGCGATCAGGCCAGAGAGGTGGTGGGAGCAAGGTCGGGGATTGGGGGAAGGCTGAAGAACGCACTGGCGCATCGAGGCAGTACAGAGATGACAGTCCTACTCGAGGAACCAGAAGCGCTAGACGCTGAGATAATCCAGGAGGACGAGAAGACAGCCAAGGTGGAGGCAGAGCGGATCAGACCTGGACTCACCATATTTACTGATGGGTCGTGACTCGACAGCGGAGAAACCGGATATGCTGTTGCATGGCAGAATGGACAATCCTGGGTGGGTATCAAGAACCACATGGGATATAACCAAGAAGCCTACGATGCAGAATGCGCAGCACTGGCAAGAGCCCTCAAGGAGGCGGCAAAGCACCAGACGGTGCCGGAATGGGTCACAATTTTCACTGATGCCCAAGCCGCCATTAGGCGGATGGCATCAGAGGAGCCCGGCCCAGGCCAGAAGTACGCAATCCTGGCAAGACGACACATTGCAAAGCTGCGAAGAGCTAGGCTGGGTATCACCATCGAGATCCGGTGGTGCCCCGCCCATCAGCGCGTTCCAGGCAACGAAAAGACCGACGAGTGGGCAAAGATCGCAGCAGAAAAACCGCAAGCTCAAGGGGTGGAGTGGTTACAGGGAGGAGCGCGCCCGGTGCCACTCCCCAGGTCTCTTGCACACATCAAGCGTGAGATCTCGACGAAGAAATGGGACGAGGCCCGTCAGTGGGCCGGGAAAGGAATCTCCCCCAAGAAATACAGAATGCCACGCATACAGCAGCCTGGCAAGACAGTGGCCGGAAGCAACAAGAGGGTCACGGTAAGGTTTTACCAGATCAAGACCGGGCACTGCCTTACCGGGCAGTACTTAGAATGGACGGAGAACCGAACTTCAGCGCAGTGTTGGTGGTGTAGGTGCAAGGAGCAGACAAGGGAGCACGTCTTCAAAAACTGCGGACAATGGAAGGAATAGCAGAAGGTGCTGTGTAAGGAGGTGTGGAAGGAGACGGGAAGAGGGAGGAGCCGCTTTCCGATCCGGGACCTCCTTGCCAACGACAGGTGCAGCAGGGCGGTGCTGGACTTCCTATCCACCACGGATGTAGGGAGGCTGGCTCCGGCCCCGGTTGAGGAGGACGCGCAGAGTGAGGCGTCAGAGTGGGAAGTTTGGCAGAGCAGAGAACGAGAGGAGGATAGGGAAGCAGAAACTGAGAGGCTGGGCGCCGAGGTCGAGAAATCCCTGTTCCTCCCCACGCCTGCCTTCCTGGCATCCGCGCAAGAGGAGTGAGAATGCAGTGTGTTTCCTTCCTGTCTCTCTTTTGTCATTTCGTTGGGGCGCCTTCTATCTTCGTGGGACAGGCCTGGGCGGATGGCAAAGGAAAGCTTGCAATATGCCGTCATCGTGTGGACAGCGGCGGGGAAACGGTCAAAAAAATGTACGCCGCCATAGTCTAGATAGGCTTCATGCGAGTATGATAAAACAAAAAGCTACGGTGGGCGAGAGACGAAATCAGGCGGTTAGCCACCCGAATACCCCTCTCCGGCTCTCCAAAAACCAGGCACCCATCTCCGCAACCGCTACAGTTATGGCGCACCCCAGTCAGGCCACCACGCACCATTGCCACTACAGCACCAGCCACTCCCCCGCCACTTCCATGGCGACCAATGCTCCGGAGTCCTGTCTGGCTGGCGCCCGCTTCCCCGGCACGAAGGCAAAGGCGACCGGCGCTCCTGCCGTCCAGCCCACTGGAACCACCACTCCCACCATGGGCAACGGCCACAGGCTGAGGAGGAAGAGGGGCCAGAACGCCACCAAGGCCGGGACGCCCGTCAAAATCACCCTCGCCCTCGCCGTTGTCCAGCGAAGACGACAACGGTATATACGTGCAGAACCTTCCCCCGTGGAGACTCCCGCCAGGAACAAGGGAACCAACAAGAGGAGAGGTAGCCACTATGCTCACACCGGAAGAGATAGCAAGGCTTGTGGGAGCAGGGATTGCAGCGGCGCGAGCTCCAGAGCAACCAGTGAACGGAAACCGGATAAACGCCTCAAGGATGAAAATGGAAAACTCCGAGAAATTTGACGGGAAAAGTTCGTCCGCTTTTAACCAATGGTGGGAATCGGTCACAATGTATCTGGGATTCTACTCGGAGACGGTCGACTGACAGAAGATCGCCTGGGTCAGAACTCTCCTGACGGACACCGCCCTGGTATGGCACCTCCAGCGGTACCACGAGCTGCGGGAAAATGACACGTGGGCCAATTATGCGGCAGCCATTCGGGCAGAATACCGGAACGTGCGCGAAGCAGCCGATGCCCAGCTCAAACAGGGTGAACTCAAACACCAAGGATCCATCCGCGCCTACCTAACGGAGTTCCAAGCGCTCAATATCTTCGCATGGGCAACTGGAGAGGCGCTGCGAGAAAAGATTGACCTGGCTATGCCAGACGCAGTACTGGACCTGCGGTTTGCCCATTACCTAGAGGACTTCGCGGACGATAAAGGATTCTTGCAGGCCACCCACCAGGCAGGCCTACAAGTGGAAAAGAAGAAAGCCCTGAAACAGGCCCGGGAAGCTGACCCACCCACAGGCAACCTCCAGTCCGAGGAAAAGAAAAAGGAAGGAAAAAGAAGAAATCCGCCGACGGAAACACCAGACGACGGCAACAAAAAGAATTCGAAACCGGAGGAGGAATTTGGGAAGCCCGGCTCATGGGAATCGTACGAGGTGGCGATGGAAGGAGTTCCCTGCACAGAACGAGCCGAGCTCCGCCAGAAGGGTTGCCACCACTGCAGCAAGACTGGGCATCGCTTGTATAAGTGCTATGCAAGAGCCACGGCCAACGGTACGGAACTTCCGCAGGTGCCGTGGAAAGTATCGGCAGGAAACAAACGACGAAGGGAAGAAAACGAAGAACCAACTCCCCCGGCCAAGGCACCGAAAATCTCTGCGGTGGAGGTAATGGACACGGAGCCCACCATCCAAGACTCCATATGGGAAGAGGAGGATGTTTGAAGGGTCAGAGGACACGGCCGAGCCTCAAGACCAAAAATGGCATATACGGAACAGGCCAAAAAATGAGCGCCGAGGAACCTGAAAAGGAAACCGAGCGCAAGAAACCTCGATACGGACCCCGACCCATCATAACCATGCGGCTGCACGTGGAACAAGGAAAACACCGAGTTCAGGTACTACTGGACACGGGATGTTCGGTCCCGCTGGTCAACAAAGAAACAGCGAGGAGATTACAGATCCCAATGCTTAAACATGACTCGGCGATTCGTATTGAGAACTATACAGGGCAACATGTGGAGGAGGCAGGAATATTTTACACAAAACCTCTACTCCTGCAACACCGGCAGCACTTCTCAAAGGAAATCTTCGAAGTAATCCCCATGGAACCAGAAGTCGACATCTTCCTACCCTACTGGCAGATATCGAAGCATCCCCAGCAAGGAATCTGAGAGTTGGAATAGATACAATTCAACAGTCCCGGATGCCAGGAAACCTACACTCGATACGAGCAGGGGGAGTTGTCCCTCACTTGGGATGCAAAAGTGGCACGTGACCCAAACGCCCAAGTAATCGGGCACATATCGGCAGTCACCACCGACGACTCCCTGGCCAGTGTCCCAGGAGAATTCAGACCCTACCTGGGCATAATGAGCGAGGAGGCAGCAAACGCCCTCCAACAGCACCGTCCCTACGACTGCAAAATCGAGTTCAGAGAAGGAGGCACTGCGCCATGGGGACCTATATACCCCCTGTCTGAAGTAGAGTTACAAACCCTTTGGGAATGGTTGAAAGAAATGGAACAAACAGGGAAAATCAAGCAATTGACCTCCCCGGCCAGATCGCCAATCCTGTTCGTACCCAAACCCCACGGACGAGGTCTCCACCTGTGTGTGGACTATCGGGCCCTGAACCAGATAACGATCCCAAATCGATACCCGCTCCCACTTATGTACGAGGTACAAGACCGGGTGCAAGGGGCCCAATGGTTCACAAAAATGGACCTCAAAAACGGGTTTTATCTAATCCGAATGAGGGAAGGGGACGAATGGAAGACCGCTTTCCGAACCCGCTACGGACTATTTGAATTCCAAGTCATGCCCTTTGGCCTAACAAAGGTGCCATCCACGTTCCAAGATATGATGAACCATGTCCTCTCTGACATGCTAGATGTTGGGGTCCTGGCATACATGGACGACATATTAGTATACGCCAAAACCGAGAAAGAGCATGACTGACTAGTCAAGGAAGTCCTCGAAAGACTGCAGAAAAACAGGCTAGCAGTCTCACCGGAAAAATGTGTTCGGAAGGCTCAGGAAGTGGAATTCCTGGGATACGTCATAGGGAGAAACGGGATAAAGATGGCAAAAGAAAAAGTAAAAGCGGTGCTAGAATGGAAAACTCCGGAGTCTCTGACGGAAGTACAATCCTTTCTGGGGTTCGCTAATTTTTATCGACGCTTCATCAAGAACTACTCCTGGATAGCTCGACCACTGACAGAACTGACGAAGAAAGAGAAAAAAGAAGGATGGGCCTGAAATCAGGAAGCGCAGGCAGCCTGCAAAGAACTCAAGCAGCGATTCACCACGGCCCCTATTCTAGCCCACTTCGACCCAACCAGGTGAGTGGTCATCGAATCAGACGCTTCCGACTTCGCGCTAGGTGCCGTCCTATCCCAACGAGATGAAGAAAACCGCCTCCACCCAGTGGCATTCCACTCACGGAAATTCCAACCAGCGGAAGTCAACTACGAAATACATGACAAGTACTAGCAGTGGTGGATGCGTTCAAACACTGGCGACGCTACTGCGAAGGACCAACGCATCAGATCCAGATTATCTCAGATCACCAGAACCTGGAGTACTTTACGACAACTAAAGTACTAAATCGACAGCAGGCTCGTTGGGCCCAGGAGCTGACAGAAATCGATATACGGATCTATTACCGATCGGGAACCCAAAACGGCAAGCCCTATGCATTGTCAAGGCATTCGGAGTACCACCTGGAAAAGGGGGTGGTAGAAAACCAGCCGATCGCGACGGTTTTGCGGCCAAAAAACCTGGGCAAAGGAAGCCTAAGCGAAAGAAAAAATATTTCGTTCATCTGCTCGTCAGCACGGTTAGCCTCGCTACCAGCAAGAAAATGGAATGAAGGATTCCTGCAGAAAGTTCAGGAAGAGGGGAGTAAGGATGCGACCTACCAAAAGGGGGAAAAGGAAGCGGAGCTGGAAGAACTGGCTCCGAAAGACCAAAAGGTCATGGAACGAACGGTGGAATTAAGGGACGGGCTCCTGTACCAAAGGAACTTGCTCTGGGTGCCGGAAGGGATAGTGCAGCAGGTCCTGGAATCCGAGCACGACACCAAGGTAGCGGGACACATGGGTCAAGACAAGACCATTGAACTCATTCGGCGGAACGTCTGGTGGCGAAAAATGAACGAGCGAATCATCGACTTCGTCAGGAGCTGCCCCGACTGCCAACAGAACAAGACCTCCCATCACCAACCATACGGGCTGTCCTCCCCACTGGAGCTACCATATGCACCATGGCAGTCCATAGCAATGGACTTCATCACGGAACTCCCAATCTCAGATGGCTGCAACCAATTATGGGTAATCATCGACCGATTCACCAAGATGGTGCACTTCCTCCCCTTGCAAAAGGAAGGGAAGACGGCAGCAGACCTGGCCTCCATCTTTGCCCGAGAAGTGTGGAAGTATCACGGCCTCCCCACTGATATTGTGTCAGACCACAACTCCAGGTTTACATCTGAAACTTGGAAGGAGTTCCTGATACTCTCGGAAATTCGGCCTCGAATGTCAACAGCGTTCCATCCACAGACTGACGGCCAAACGGGACGACTCAACCAAACGATCGAAGCCTACCTCCGAGTGTTCGTCAGTAAGTAACAAAATGACTCGGTACGACTGCTACCGATGGCTGAGTTCGCCTACAAAAACTCGACCACCATGGGTAATGGTATGTCTCCATTCTACGGTAACTATGGCTTCTACCCGGCAGTCACGAACCCCTCGTCGACGGAAACCTTCAACCCAGCGAGCCAGGTCTACACCCACTGGATGCACACCATGCACGACGAGTCCCGGAAAGGGCTGAAAGATGCACAGGAGCAGATGCGCCGATACACCTATATGACGTGAAATGAACCTCTAGCATACCAAGTAGGAGACTTGGTGATGCTCAAAGGGGCGCAACATCAAAACGCGCCGTCCCTTGAAGAAGCGGGATCACAAGAATCATGGTCCCTTTCAAATCGAGAAAATCGTCGCCCCGCTCGCTGTCAGTCTCACGCTTCCCGGAAAATTGAAGATCTGTAACGTCTTCAACATCTCGCTACTCGAACCCTACCGAACCGGCGAACGCCTGGCACCTCCAGACGCATCAAAAGTGCTCCAAGAGGCAGACGATATCGAGCAAAGCGAGGAATGCAATGTCGAAGAAGTTATGTCCTCGGTCGAGTGCAGCCGGGGAAATAACAAACGAATTCTCTACCTTGTCAAATGGCTCGACTATCCGGAACGAATGGACTGGACGCAAGAACCATTCGACAACTTTTCAGTAGGTGGCCTGGAGAAACTCCGGGAGTTTCATCGACGGAATCCAGAGGGACCGAGGGACTACCGGCTCACCGAGGGATAGACCAGTTCCACCAAGGACCTGGTGGTAGTGGGTTGGAGGGGCGGAGGACTTCAGCACCAAAAGTATTACGAACCGACACAAAGACCTGCTTCTTTGGCAATCACAAGAAACTGTTGACCAAGCATCGGATGGAAAAACCGAAACGACCCGACGAACTTGACGCGCTCCTGTACGGTCATATCCTCCTGACCCTGAAAAGGAACCGGCGACAAAGCAAGCATGACGGTCAAGCGATCCCCGAAAAAGGCGCGGTCACTCCTACCTACACTGTAGAGCCCTAGATCAGGCCCATCCACTTTCGGGATACCGGACTAGCCACAAAGGATACCATGCCTCTGCCGATCCTCTGCGACCTTTGTTGACCCCGGAACTCGAGTACAGAAAGTAGTCATAGCAAATGCGCAACGCGATCAAGTTTCATTAAGACAGTAAGAGTACGCACCGGCTTACTCTGAGGGCCCAGACATTCTGACGGATTACATAGTCATGTCCTGATCTGGTGTCTAGGAGGGCTGTAGGGGTGGAGGACTACAGTCACGGTAACAACATAATCAAGAAGAGACGGGCTACTTGGAAAAATCGAGAAAGTGCTCGCGACGAGGCTTAGGAAGGGGGGCAGTAGTGTTACACCTCAGTCCGAAACACTGGGAAAAGAGATAAATAGTTACGTAGTCAGGGCACGTGAGACTTTACCTAAACCGCTCAGAGAAGGGAGTCGAGCTTAGTCGGCTTCAGGAGTCTAGGCGGGAGATAGCCTCGGAATTAGACCTTATGGCCGTAACGGACCTAAGGGGCTAATCTCCGGACGAACTGCAAACGCAACTAGATACGGAATACAAGGAGTGAGGTCATGGAACCAATATCTTCTCTTTCGCTGATAGGCCAGTAAACCACTCACCCACAGGGCTTGAGGGGATTACGCGGTGCGGGGATCAGTCGGCTTATGTCAGACTGACCAGGACCAATGAAGTTGTAAGGACCGAGCCTGTGGGGTTCCGGGGCCTTAACTAGTGGACGAACCTCCCGAGAAAGGATAGGAAGTATGGGTTCTCTAGAGGAGCCACGTGACACTGCAGGAAGACTATATAGCTAGGCAAAAATCCCGCTCAGTGCAAAGGAAGAGAGGACAGCACCGAACGCCCGCTCATCAAAGAAAACCCCACAAACAAGATCTAAGATTATTCCGTTGTGAATTATCGAAAGTAGCCTGATTACCTTTGATTCTCTCCACACTCCGGTTACAATACAACCCCAGTGTCACATTCGTATTGAGCATAGAAGTAGAACTCTACGAGAGCTTGGCAGCACTCGATTACCTCATTGAAAATGCCACGTTGGGAAGGGGATGGATTTCGTAGAGTGTAGCATAACACCCCAACTAGAAACCGAGATCTGATTTTGATCTCTTTACTTCGCCAACTCAACACCTCCGCATATGCCTTCTGAGGTTGCGTCATATCCAGATATGGTGGTACCGATAGCCAGATGTTGTTGAACTCCTCAAGACGTTCATGCTGCTTGAGAAAGTCCTGTAGCCATCCCAGGAGGTGCTTTAACAATCTCAGTTGCAGTGTATGCAACAAGTTGGGTTTTGGGAGGTCACTGACAACGCATTTGAGATGCCAGAGAACATACAAACCTTGGTGGACCCCGTGACGAGTAAGACGTGCCTTTGCTGCTACGGTATCCTAATTACAGAGCCTTCTGTACAGGGTGTGATCCCAACGCTCACAAGGTTTGACTGGAAATTCGCTCATTTCTTCGGGTGGGCGTTCGCACCAATAACAAATGCCATTCTTGATGTTGTGAAGGTCTTGGTGTTCTGGGTAGTCAGCAATCCAGGCGGCAGGCGATTCAACACAACGCCTGAAGTAGTCATCAGCACATTGTGCATAGAATACGTGGCGTTCCGCATTCATTAAGGGTCCAAGAACATGATGTAAGACGTGCTGCTGTATCATTCGATTATACTCCTTCTGAGTATTGTATCGAAAGGTGGGAACATCATGCATCTTAATAGGGATCGGTAGAAAAGCGATTAACAATATGCCGTGGTAGCTTGACGCCATTCTGATAGTGGTGGATAGGTTTTCAATCGTCATATATACCGGCCACGCTTTCTAATCACCAGAAAAATTTGTTAGGTGTGTTGCATCTGAAAAGAAAATCATCGGTACGACGGCATTGCAATCTTCTAGGGTGTTCTGTACGATTATCAGAAACCCATACACACCTCTGAGAGTACTGACTACTAGGGAGGGTTCCAACCTGCTGTTCCCACCACCAGTCTGCGGTGTGCATCTCGCCATATATGCATCTTCCATCCTCTTTAAACCGTTGCTGAGGAGCGTATGAAAGATGATCTGCATATGCTGGCTGCTTGAGAAACCACTTCGTACACTCGATAATGTCTCAAAGCCAGAATTTGATCGGCTCTTTGGCATGCTGTACGTTCCAAACGACATTTTCCAAGTGGCTTCTTAGCCATGAACTGGCTCCTAGTCCATCCTCCATTGGATCAAGCATCTGCTGTAGACAGTAATTGGACTTGAGCAAAGCCTTCATCTCATCCTTGACTCCAACACTCCCCTTTAGCATTTTGTCGATGCTCTTTGCACTGAACTTGTCAACTCTCACCCGCTTGGCAAAGTTGAACTCTTCTTTGTTGGTAAATGGGTAGTACAGATCTTCGTTGGCGTGGGTTAACTCATTGTGTCGAGGGACGTAAGCGCAGGGAAGGCCGGCATTGGGATATGTGCGGATGGTCGCTGTGGCATCAACTAGCTCGTTCGTGTGTTCGTTTGCGGGTTGACTCCCATCGTCGTTGTTGGCTTTATAACTAGAACCACAATCCCGGGGTAAGGAACAGAAGGAAAAGTGTTTGTACTTCGTGGGCTGATCTTTGTCGAACGGAGAATCGGCTTATCATTTTTTCGACGCCCGAAGTTCTGCCCAGTATACTGGATGGTCTTTTTCGATGTGTTTGTGGAGCCATGTTCGCAGTGTAAATCTCTTAAAACAGTATGTACACAGTAGGCTCGAAACCCCATTTTGCAACATAATTCGGGTGTGATGGATGAATGCTGAAGAAAGTTCGTGGTGCTTGGATAGCTGAACTTTAGAGGCTAGAGTGTTGTTGGCGAGTGGAGAAGTTGCGTGATTTTCTTTGTTAAAATTATGAGGAGTTTGATTATTAAACAATATAATTCCTAACTGACTACTAGTACTAAGTGGGTAACAGTAGTAATCGGTACTACACTGATCTAGATGACTCTGCCTAATTAATGCTAGACAACACACTTCAGAGTATCCCAAGAAAGAATATATGCTATTCCAGGCGTCATTAATGCCTTTATTCAAGTTATTCCAGAGACGCAGTGCAGTTTGCGATTGCAAGCAGCGTGCTGGAAAGGATCTCGATTTTCGACTCCGGACAAGTGCTATTTCTTACAAGTTGAATAGTATCGATTCAATTTGAATCTACCGAGTCTGTGCAGTTTCCTCAGATGGATGAAGCTCCAAGAAGAATGCCAACACCAGGCAAGTGCAATTCCAGACGTCATTAATGCCTTTATTGAAGATGTTACCGAGATGCAGTGCAGTTTGCTATTGCAAGCAGTATGCCGGAAAGGATCCCAATTTCCGACGCCGGACAAGTGCTATCATCTTTCTTGCTATATACACCCCCAGATCCACCCTGCCACCTCTCTATCTGTTCAAACCGATACTGAATCTCCTGTCCAATCATCTATCTTTTCCGACTTAATCGACAGTACTTCCCAAGTAGCGTCCATTCATCGACACCACAATCCAACCCTAAACCAAGACATTCTGCCCAAACGAAGGTTGCAGGCCCCAGAGCTGTCGGAGCTGTCAGGGTCTTCTAAGTCACCAGAGCCAACCATGAAGCCGACGTCTAAAGGCACAACGGAATCGGAGCAGGAGAATAAGCCGACTTCCCATGCCGTTAAGAAGGACGGAACACCAACAGGGACAGCTAGAATCTATGCGATCCTCAGATTCAAGAGCACAAAGGCATGAGCTCTGCAGGCAGAGCATATCCGGACATTAATACTGCAGTCCGGATGTACAGGTGTAAAACATGAGAATGTCCACAATCTCATGTACACCATTCTCTTTGGTGACGAAACCACACTCCTCCACTTCTGCCAACTCCAGGGCATGTGGGAATAATGATCGCTTAGCCCTGTGGCGGGTGGGCCACAGGCAGAATGGTGGGCGGCCTTCCGCTGGTTCCTTCGTGACTGCATTTCAAAGGTGAAAACACATATCAACAAGTCGGTCTACAGCCTTCTCCAAACCTATAGCGATGAAGTAGGCAAATTAATGACTGCTTTAGCCACTTCGGAGGGAAATAACCGAACGAAGGGCAAAGGCCGGTGCAGAGATAAGGAAGCAAACATGCCAATTCAAGCAACACAGCCAGCGTGGCCACTTGCACTGCCAATAAACCTCTTGTCGGCTGGAGGGGAGGGAAGATATGGGTACCAATATGATCGGCCGCCAAAAATTGGCATGCCCGGAGGCAGTTGGAGTAGCCCACATGCTTATGTAGTCATCATCATCGACCAGGATAAGGCTCAAAACAGCTCTCGGAATGGTGTCCATGACATGTACGACCCCATTGGCTCCGCAGCGAGCCGGACTTTCACAAATGTCACCACTCTCACGCTGCTAGCTCTTTTTCAGTCAGTAGAGAGATTGTCGTCCGACTGCAAGCCTCTTGCGATTTACAGCTGCCTTGTCTGACCGCGCAATTCAGTCGGCACAGTCGATGAGGGTGGTGTCCCGGATCCCATCCAGGAACACAGGGCTCGTAAGATGGAGCAGACCTACTTGTTGGGAGCGGACAACACTACCCTTCTCTGGTCCGACAGGACAGTCAAATTATTCTTCGATACAGTTCGAAAGCCACCGTGGGTCCTTTTCATCCTCCGACGCAACCCCATCCCTGGAAGAGGTGATACCCCTCCAAGAGGTCCACAGGTCACTCTGGATACCGTGGAAACTGTGATCTTGGCCCCCCCTATGCCTGCATCTCTGCGTGCCCCTCAGATTACAACACATGACATCATTTCCGTGATGGATTGCATCGAACACATGAAATGACAATCGGAAGAGATGCAACAGGCCATAAACAATACCTGAGGTTGGCTTGGAAAAGGATTCGATGCTTGTGCGCACACGCAAGCACCTAACGATTTCGGAAAGCATGTCAGGCATTAACGTACTGTAGGGGTTACCCGGCTACTACCCATTAGTCGGACACTATCAGAAATGAGAAAAAACGACGATACTCAACAACCATAGATCGGAGAGACACAAAATTTTGCAGACCGCATGTTTG
>Ga0307516_10001888_pt1 | contig 28683 bp, 40 predicted proteins | sample 19_EM_MG_FD_203310 | JGI IMG/M metagenome (GOLD analysis project Ga0307516, IMG submission 203310) | Populus trichocarpa ectomycorrhiza microbial communities from riparian zone in the Pacific Northwest, United States - 19_EM | ecosystem: Host-associated > Plants > Roots > Unclassified | place... | reverse complement strand
GTGTTCTGCTTTCTTTCCCTTTTTTCCCCCCCCCCCCCCCCCCCCCCCCCCGGAGCATGCGCAAATATGGTTCACCGCATTAAGGTCTACTTTTCTTTCTTTCTTTTTCGCTGGTCCAATGCTCTACTGCGCACCTACTGGGTAGCAAAAAAAGAATGACGGTTGGGGGGGGGAGAGAGAAGCAGGTAATCTTAATCGCTCCGTCAATAGTCTACTCGGTGCTTGAGTATACCTACATACCTAAGTACTCAGTATGTTTGTATCAAGGTAGGAGTTAATATGTCAAGTAGGTCAGGTTACACCCGAACAAGTCAACACCTTACTGACCAACAGATGTTTCAAGATTTCGGAGGCCACTGAGGATTGCGCTCTGCATGCAGCACTGAGAGTTTGGTGTTGGGATCCGGAGCTTCAGGCCTGATGAGGAGTCGTTGAAGGAGAGTATCCGCAGTAATACCATCTGTTATGGGGTCACCGTTCCAGAGCAAAACAGTAGCACATTGATGCTTGCCTAAGTCAGACAGCGCAGTCAAAAGCACCCATCTACACCTATACCGCATATGCCTCAGCCACCCGCGATAGGCTCTTTTTTGTGGCTCGCCGCTGAGTTCTGATGGGGGCGCCCCACTTGGATCGGTTGTTGCTGGCCATGTGCAAAATGATAACTAACATGTATTTTCAGAGTGCAACTTTTTGGGGCATAAGATGACTTCATGAACCGCGCGAAACATAGATACAAGAAAATGCATGACCACCACGAAGAAACCGCCCGAATACATCTATTCCATGTACCTGAATTCTGGATGACGGTACCCGAGTTTCCTGGCCTCAACCTCTGTCATCCCCTGGATCCTATGGTCGCGACCGCCACGCGCGCGCTTAGCATTTTCCCAACGACAGTATAAAACCCCGACGAGTGCGATGAAGGCGGCACATGCTTGGGAGCCAAGGTTGATGCTGTGCCCCGTGATGTAGTTCGGGGCGTCGGAGGGGATGTAAGTCCATGTCGCCAGAATCGCACCGAGAGTGCCGACGGAGACGATGTAGCCGCTGGATACGGCGCGGATGGTGGGGCCGGCGGCGTCTGTGGGTACATACTTATTAGCACTGTGCGGCGGCGGGGAGAAGAAGGGAGAGTGCGCACTGTTGATCCCCCAGGAGAGGAAGATGGGCCCGAGGGGAAAGCAGCCCAGCGCGCAGAAGAAGACAGCCAGGTACTTGGTCCCCGCCTGGTCGGTGGTGACGAGGATGGCGTAGCCGACGATCGCGCAGATGGAGTGACACACCGCAAAGACACCGCGCATCTTGCAGCGGTCGCTGAGCCAGGAGACGAAGATGGACCACGCAGCGGCGGCGACGTAAGGGGGCACGGTCAGCAGCTGAGCCTTGGTCGAGGTCCATCCGAGTGCCCTGAGAATGGTCGGCATGAACAGGGCAAGGGATTGCACGGATACGTTGTTGAAGAAGAAGCCAAGCGCGCAGAGGATGTTGTTGATGTTCAGGATTCCGCGCTTGACGTGGACCATCTGCGTCTTTTCTGCTGCGTTCTCGCGGGAATCACGACGGAGGCGCTCCATCGCGATGTACTTTTGCCGGGGAGTGAGGAACTTGCACGTCTCGGGTGACGTGTACATGTAGAAGTAGCAGGTGGTGGCAATGGCCATGGTGACGAGTCCTTCGAAGAAGAAGATGTTGCGCCACGAGTGGATGGGCGTGGCACTAACTCCCCAGCGCGGGATACGCCTGTATCAGCGGTCAGTATCACACACGACGCCCGAACAGCTCCGTTTCTATTGCTACCCACGCTAAACCTGTGGCCAGCAGGCCTCCGAAAGCACCGGACATGGAACTAGCCGAGATGAAGATTCCAATGCGGAACATGAGCTCGCCACGGCGATAGAAGTTGCTGAGGAAAAACGCAATGCCCGGCATCGTGCCTCCCTCGAACAGCCCAAGGAACCCACGGGCGATGTAGAGATGCGTGTGCGTCTGGACGAAAGCTGTGCATAGCGAACAGAACCCGAAGGCGAACACAAGAAAGGGGACTATTTTGCGAGTTAGTTTCCCCTCGATGGCGGCAGAGATTGCGGGAGCCTTACTGAAGATCTTTGCTCCGACCCCCTTCAGGAGTATATTGCTTGGGACTTCGACCCTGTGTGGGCCGTCAGGACCAGGCCCAGTTTCGCCCTGCGGTCCGCTGAACGGGAGGGGGAACGCACAGCAGATACGGGATGTAAAAGATGGTCAACGCCCAGTTGAAGCGGAAGCCAGTGAGCCACAGATCTTCCTGCATTCCCTGAATGCGTGCGTTCCCAACGTTCGCTCTGTGGATGTGTCAGCGACGATGCACTCCTGCCAATTGGGGGCCCCCAGCGATCGGGAGGAGCACACCTGTCGAGGAAACACAGCAGGTACAGGACGGTGACGAGCGGCACGATGTACCAATCCATCCTGTTTCTGAGGATCTTCTCTTCCGCTTCTGTCCACTCATCTTCGATGCCGCCGACTCCCTCCGACGAAGCGGGAGTGTTTTGGCCCGGGAGCGTCTTCTCGAGCTCCGAGACGGTTGCTTTCTCGCGGTCGGTGGTGGACGACATTTCTATCCTGCCGGTTAGTTCTGGTGCTATCGAGAGAGTCTGGGGTTCCCGTGGGGCTCCACACAGAGGACGATATGAGCGAGAGGAAGCGGGACCGTTGTGGGGACCTCGGGGCCTTTAAGCAGCGAAGCAACCTCGTATCTATCAATCGGCTGCAGGGATCCACCAGTGCTACTATAGCACAAACCGGTGTTCAGATAGATAGATAGATATCCAGACAGATGGGTGTGCACACGCATCATCGACGTACGCACGCCCGCCTTTGCGATTGGGAGGCATGGCGCCCGCCCGTCAATGTAGACGCCGCCGTGCGCCGCTGCCGGTGTGGGTATCTAAAAAGCGAGAAGCACGGCACGAATACGGCGCACTATATATACCAACGCCCTGTCGGGGAGCTTATATATTTGTGCGGTTTCCGAAGAACGAAGCCGGGTGGTTGGCGGCGGACGGTGGCTATTCTCCACCACTGAGCACGCCGTGTTCCAAGCAAACCTTGTTCGCGACACGGCTGTTTGCAAGCAGCGGACTGGAGCCCCGGAACAGTTGCCTCCGCCGAGAGGAATCCAACCCGCGCGCCGGGGTTCGGTCTGGATACATGTGTATGTACGCTGCACATCCATATGTACGCTCGGCCGGGTATATATATAACCAGGCGAATCCATGTCGGCGCGGATAGCTCACCGACATTCCACAGCAGTCGCGAACGTGGTAGCTGCATGGCGGGCGCTTGCGGTCGGAGATATGCGGGGTATGTATCTATCTAACCCACACACAGCGCAGATATCTGCGTAGACAGATACATACCATGCATGTGTGTGTGTGCTCGGATACGGGACTTTGGAACACCGACCCCGACAGTTGGGCCGGGCCAACGATATTCCTGCGCAGTGCTTTTATGCCATGCGGACGGGCGATCGGTGTCATCGGGCGAACCGGAGCGCGAGAACTGTCCATCTCCACGGCCACCGGAAGCCCCCCAGCGACACCGGCCTCCTCGCGGCGGCAATTGGTCTCGGCGGCGGATGGAAGAGATGGATCCGCTTTCCCGAACGGGGGTTGGCTGTTTGGCCGCGCTCTGTAACCCGACCAGCAGCTGCCCGCGATCGAGATCGTGCGGCAGCCGGCGCTCTGCAGCCGCGCAAGTATCCGCATTTTGCTTCGAGACATCGAAGGCTGTCTGCCGCCGTGTGCGCCTGAGCACGCACCATCGGCGGCTGTCCGCCGCTGCTCGTCGCTCAACCTCCCGGACAGCGAACTTCCCGAACCGATAGCGAGGCGGTCGAGACCCGCCGAGCCATTGCTTCCATGCTTCCCTCCTCCCGTGGCGGCCCAAGTTCTGGGAAAGCCTGCATGTGCATGCAGATACGTACTGGTAACAAGCAAAAGCAAATAACAGATACATAGTATCTACATACACATTCTATGCAACAGAAACCGGGGGGAATTCTCCTTGGTTGGTTCCCGGGCTCGGATAGATAGTCTACGTTGCATGCGCCTCCGCCTTTCTTTTCTCTTCACCCTCCTCCCCCTTCTTGTTTTCTCCCTCTCGCTATCACATAGTACGATTGATACCTGAGTTTGGGAGTGGCATCGGTGACCGTGCTATGTGCGCTTGCGGGACCTGAACGCGTAACCCACCGCAACCAGTGGTCGACGGGAACCAACTGGGTGATGTTGCTTCTGACGTATCATGGCGGTAATTATCCACAGTCCGTTCCTGTTCACCGTCCGCTCCGGCCGCGGTCAGCCCACAAGCGGCACGCGGTACCTCCCCTGTCCCCGCCTGGCCTCCCTTCGAAGACATAAGAAAGATAAAGGAAGCAAAATCAAAGGAAAGGGTTTAACTGGGCGATGATGATGATGATTCACCGACCGCAGGGATTAACTGGCTTGCGCTTGCCCATCTTGGCGCCCCTCACACTCCGAGTGATGGACTGTGGGTATCGAATGAAGGAGAGAGACCCGGTCATGGGAAGTCAGCAGACTCTGGATTCGAGCTATCCGACGGGCCCTCGGGAGAGCTGCTGTGGACATCTGCGTGCTGGACCGCAGGTAGTTATGCGTATCCCGCCTATGTACGATCGACTCAAGGTACGTATCCCCCCTCCTTTCGGTCTTCCTCTACCCTTTTTCGTCCGAGAAGATCCGGATTGCAGCTAACCCGCCGTGGAGCGATCCTCCAGCCCCCAGTCTACCAGGTGGTTGCACGGCAAATACGAAATGCTGGTCTGGGCCCAGGGATACGGGTTTCCGACACGCATCCGGAGCAGTCTCGCCGCATTACGCATAGATCAGACGCGGTCGGATTGGTAGTCAACATGTCGTGGCGACTGAGAAGAGGGGCTGACCCGCCGGGGGGCTGGCGTGAGAGGGAATCGGCGGTGCCTCAGCTCCGCGGTCTGTTGAAGCCTGAGCTCGAACGTCCGAGACCATTTTCTCGTGCCTAGCTCCTAGATACAACCTCTACTCCCCGCCGTGGACCAAGTCTACGGACCCATTCGCAGTGGATGGCGCTGCGTGCTACATCGTATCGGGCTGCCACTCACGTCCCGCGAACACTGTGGTTATCCGTTCTGCACTGGGTGGGTTCGAGGAACGAACCTACTTCATGCCCCTCAATTCCGCGATCAAAGTTGCTAGGGAACCCAATCTTCCCAACGGATACACACTTGGCCACCAGAGGGACAGCAAAAGGACACATCCAAGCAAGACGTGCGTGTCCGGCTGGGGAACAGTCTCACGCCGTCTTCTATCAGCAACCATAGTTCGAAGCACGGCTTTCACTGCCCGGCGTGTCCAGTAGGTGCTTGCAAGCCGAACAGATTTCATCGCCGGCAGGCATATTGGAGTCAAGGATTAAGGTGTACGCTGGTTAAGCGCGGCCCAACAGGAGGCAGTCGGTGCATACCGATGTCGCTTTGCGATTCCCCAGCTCCAAAAAATTTCTAGGTATCATCACTGCTATGGAAACAACCACACGTAGCTACACAGCTCGCTCGGAGCAAGTCGTTGACGTCTCGCTGGAGTCTTGTCGCTTTCGACTGAACAATAATTGACGCCAACCCCGACCGACCCCCACTCCCCCATTCTCTCGGTAAACGCGCTAAGTTGGTGTTCCAAAGCCGGCGTCGATCCGAGGTGGGAGTGATACTTACTAGTAAAATAGTGTTTTTCTTTCCTTTTTCTGTGGGTCTCTTCCAGACAACATCAGCGCGGAACATTCCCGACTTCCCCACCAAAATGATTTACTTTGAACCCCTAAATTAAATCAACCACGCCCCCTAAAATAAATCGGAGAATTTGAAAAATCAATTCTTCCCTTTCTCTATCACCGCAAAAGAGCGTTTATTCACTTTAATGTTGGTGGTGGAGGAGCAGGCGTTGAAAGTTCGGCATACTTTTGCGTCGGTCTTAGATGTCCCCAACCATAGACATCTAGGCCAACCCGTCGCGGAACGAGTGCAAGTGTCTGGCCGCATCGGATGCGTGCGAGAAGCGACCTGCCTGGGGGACATGTAGTCGCTGTCAAGGTGGGGCCAGTAGAGTTCGAAGGCCTTTTGCGGCCGACGGGAAATGTGCGGATATGACAGTATCGTCGCCCCGCTTTTGGACGCGAGCTCTCTGCAGCGTCCGGAGAAGAGTGCGATGTGTATACCTGCTGCTCTGCCTCCGTGCACACGTACGCACACACCTGCGTTGCTTATCCTCACGCGGCCGCAAGCTTTGGGGCCGACACCTGCTCACCCGCTCGCTCCGCCGGAAACATCGAGCTGCTGACAAGATCGGAGGAAAGAGGGGGGGCATTCGTCAGGAATTCCCATACAACCCGGAACGGACAAGGAGTCTTGCTTGCGTGCTTGTCCGCCGCGATGAGGCCGTGATAAAGCCCGGGCGTGCAAACATGTGGCGCAAGTCGCTGATCGTCCGGTGGCGATATGGTCGTTTCATCTGCGCCGGGTCAGCAGTAACCCGTAAGGACCTGGCGATGATGGCTGCGACACTTTGCAACGTAAAGGAGATCCGCTTATCGCCCGAGTCGTGCTATCGCACAATGTAGTTGCTCTGCATTCGAGAGAATTTGCGCACACCGAAATAACTGTATCCGGTGTGGAGGAACGCCCGCAGGACACGCTGAACAGGAATACAATTATTCCCATGCGAGGTAGTATTAAGTATGAGGACGCCTCCGAAGAATGAGAATCCTGCGCCCAGCTGGTGTGGCTTGACATCACGTGATTGGTCGCCACTTGTTGCGCCACCCCACTCGTTTTCTGCCGATTTTTACTTGAATTAGTTATAGTTTGAAAATGTTTGCCGTGCGTGCCATCTATGACTCAGCTCACGATGTGTAAGATATGTCGAGCTACAGCGGATTGGAGAAACATCTAGTTGCATCGTAAGGCATAACATGTATCCATGTATCGTCCGTCTCAGTCTGTGCCCCCTGGCTGAGGGAGAAAAAAAAAAAACCCGAGGGGCGTCTGCGCGTTACCGTCACGTCCCCTTCCTCCGCCCCAATCTGGGCCTCCGCAAACCTTTACTACATACCCGCACGCACGATCATCTCGGTCGCTCACAACCTCTCCGCAGACACGCCACTCTTTTCGTTCTCGCTGTTTGGTTGGATCTTTGTTCTGCGTTTCTTTGTTCCCTAAAATTGCCGCATCACTTCTCCGCATCCACCTCTCCGCGTTTTGTCTGTCGCAATTTTAGTTGGAGCAACTACTGCAGTTCCCCTTGCACGAACTAGAGTACTCCGCCCGCACCAACGATCAACAGCTTTTCGTCTCGAAAATCACGTCGTATCGGCATCATCTCTTCGCTAGTCAGACCGCGATTCCTATCTTCGTCTCCAGCATCCGGCCCGCCAGGAGAGACCGACAAGCTTTTTTGAGCCGCACGATGTCGCTTCCGCCCCCAGCCCCCGTTACTCCCGTCCACAGCAACCAGCACCCTCAGCACCCTCAGCACCCTCAGCACCCTCAGCACCCTGCCAGCATCTTTGCCTCGGCTGGAACATCGAATTCGTTCCAGACACCAAACGCGACGCCGATGCAAGCCCTGTCAGACAAGAGCACGAGGAGAAAGTCTCTTGGCGGTGGCAGTGGCGTCGGGGGAGCTGGAGCTGCCGGAGGAGCGGCGGGTTACCGACCCGTGGCCTATCGTACGGAGGGTGCGTTCCAGAGACCCTTTTCGGAGAGCTTGCTCGCTCCGTCGATATGTGTTGGGGCTTTTGGTGGTGCTAACGACGAGTTACGCTTAGGTGTCAGGTTAGCCTGTCTCGTGAACGCTTCGGTCACAGTGTGCGGGGACGACTCGATATACGCGTTCGGCGGCTTTGATCAGTATACGGACGAAGGTGCGTTGTGTGTGTGTGTGTGTGTGTATGTGTGTGTGTTTGTGGCGGATGGTGGAGGTTGAAGGTAGTCGGTTCTAATACTGGCTCTTGAAAGTCTTCAATCACGTGTTGAAGCTGGACCTGAACACCTACGTCTGGACCCTCGTCGACAACTATGGCGATATCCCGAGCGTCCGAATGGGTAGGGCGCCCCTGCGGTGAGGCGGGCTCGGTGTGTCTATCTGACGACTCCATAGGTCATACCTCAACGTATTGGAAGGACAACAAACTGATCATCTTCGGCGGAGAAAACGAGCAGCGCGTGTTTCTATCGGACGTCTACATCTTCGATATCACTACGGCTGTCTGGTCGCAGCCCGTGCTGTCCGGGTATCCTCCGTGCGGCCGATCGAGGCATGCGGTGGTGCTGCACGACGACAAACTCTTCGTTCTGGGCGGGATCCACCATGTTGCGCAGGCCGACTTCGACCCGGACGACACCGAATTTAACCCGCAAGAAGTCCTCGATGACATCTGCTACCTCGATCTCAAGAGTATGACGTGGAGTCGGAGCTGGCGGTGGGTTGCGCGGTTCGACCACCAGGCATGGGTGCGAGATGGGAAATTGTGGATATTTGGCGGCATGGGCAAGGAGATGGACAGGAGTGGCGAGTTGATATCGCTGGATCTCAGCCATCCCGTGTTTGCAAGGACGGATGCCAAGCAAGTGGGATACGCAACTCGACAGGCGCGCGTGACGACCGATGCAACCAGCGGCCAAGGGCGCGTCCTCCGATCGCACCGCTCCTATGGACCCAACTCTCCGCGTCCCGTTTACGCGCAACGTCGAAACACCCCACCGCCGAAACAGCACATCGTTCCGGCTACATCGTCTTCGGTTCGGTTCTTCCGAAGCGAGCACATCCCTTCCGAGGCCCATGGAACCCACTTCCATCACATCTGCGGCGACACACTCCTCGACTTTGTCACCTACGCCGCCTCCGTCCGGGTTGCCGAGACCGGTCTTTCGGCCCTCGACCTTCGGGATATGACGTGGCGGAAGATTGCGGCAGGCACAGATATATTTGGTGGTGCGAATTGTCGCTGGCATTATCTCGCAATCTCACAAAATTCGACGTTGGCTTATCTTCTGGGTTCTCCCATTGAGAACGATGAGATCGGAGATGGCGAGGAATACCTTTCCGACGTGATCCCCATCGACCTCACTCAGTTCGGCGTCCATCTCGAACAGGAACCCGGCACCTCTCCCGCAGGCGGCATGCTAGGCTGGGATCTAGCCAAAGTCTTCGACATGGAGGATTCAGGCTGGGATTTCACCATTCGCGCGATGAAGGACGAGGCCGCGGAGGGCGATGAGTGGGATATCGATGGGATGTGGGGACGGAACGTGATCAATACTCCTGATGGCCCAGGTCATCATATGGCGGAACAACGGGAGGACGATGACCTCCCACCAGAAAATGTCATGGGGCCACCGATCCGCGTTCACAAGCTCATATTACTCACTCGCTGGCGGCATTTTCGAAGCCTCTACAACTCGCGAATGCGTGAGTTTCACCGCGGACGACTCTACCTTCCGGAGCCCTATACCGTCGTCAGAGCATTCTTGTATTATCTGTATACCGATTCGATCGCGAAATCCCCCTATTGCTCAGATATCTGCGTTGTCGCAGGCCTGCTTGTCATAGCTAACTTGTATGACATCGGCCGCCTGCGCTCTCTCTGCCTGAACCGACTCTACAACGAGCTGGACGTGGAATCCGCGGCTGTTGTTTGGGAGCGGGCGGGAGTCGCTGGCGAAGACGCGTTGAGAAGGAAAGCGGCAGCCTTTGTGCTCACCTCCTGGGGCCGCGTGGTACGCACACGCGGGTTCCGGCGGCTAAGCCGCAGGAGTTTAATGGAGCTCTGTGAGGAGGTTGATGAGGAGGGACGTGTGACCGGAGGCGACGACATTGGCTGGGAGGGGAGTTCGCCTGGCACCCCCGTTGGCTTCGCGGTCGGCTCGGCCGCTACGGAACTGGCCAGTGAGGGCGGGGGTTTCTTGGATGATGGTGACGAAGACGAGGAGATGATCTGATCCGGTGGGGAAGCTATGTTGAGAAAAGTAATGATTTTGTGGAACAAGAAGAGTAGCGTTTTTTTCTTCCATTTTTCTTCTCCATTGATGTGGCTGCTATGGCTCCGTTTTTCCTTGGTAGTTACTATTCGCATCGTGCGCGTTGGAATTAAAGGGGGTTTTTTTTCCAATGAGGTTTTCGCAAATGTATCTTTTGCATTTGGGGATTTGAATTGGATCGTTTTTTCTTTCTTTTCTTTTTTCCTTCCGTCTCGATCCCAGCAACAGCACATGAAACAAGTAAGCCAAGTAGACAAAGTGAGATGATGGTGGGTGGTATGTAGAGGGGGGGGGGGGTTAGGTACATACTTCCTGTTGTATAGTACTCAAGCTTTACTTATTTAACGGACATACAAAAAAACATTCCCCTATGGTATGTGCACACATAGGTGGACCGAAGGCATCGGCTTGCTCGCGTAGGATGTAATCGGTTGTATCTAGGTAGCCGGACTCTCCAGAACAACAGCGCCGAAAGGTACGGACCCAACTTCCCTTGCAAAGTTTTTGTTGCGACCCATTCCAGACCAGACCAACACAGTCCGTTTCCGTCCACCGTCCTTTCGGCTCGTTGTGGGTCTAGCTATAGGTATATGCCCTCCGCCCAGGCCCGTGTCCCAAGAAAGATAGAGCGCGCCAAAGAAATCACAAAAAGAAAAGCCCGATTAAAAGGCCCCTTTCCCTTTCATTCCGCTCCCCAGAGATCCCGCTCCGCCGATGCCTCGCTCGGGGCGTCTTCCTCAGCCGGCCTCCCCACACCCGTGGTGGCGAGGAAGCTCCAAGGTCGCCCGGCTGCGCCGCTCGTCGGCGAAGAGGTGGATCTAGCTTGAGCAGGTCCTTACCTCCCCCCGTCCTCCCCCCTGCTGGCGTTTCCAGCGCGGACAGCACTTGAGGAGATGCTCGCGCGTCTGGGCCCTGTAAGGGGCACCGCCAGCACTTACTTAGCGGTGGGCCGCTTCTTCGTCCACGCGAGGTATTGGCCAGTGAGGCTTCAACTGGTTGAACCTCGCAGCGAGCCCGCTTGTTGGCGTCTGCTGGGGCCCGACTCCGGCTTCTGGCGTGGTTCCCGGAGTCGGCTGTATCGGTAAATAACTCTTCCCGGTAACCTTGGATCCCACTTAACCCCTATGATCGAGCGTTTCAAGTGTTTCCTCGCGCAAGGAGACCGCGTATATACGTATGCCATGCTAATGATGTCCACCGAGTGAGAGTGTGTGAGTGTCCGTGGGCTTGTATGTATGTTGCTACAGTAATCGGAGGTTGCGCCTTGGGCATGGGAACAGAATGGACTGGTGTGCAACTGCTCATCGCCCTACGGGGGGTAACTGCTCTCCAGCTTCGGTTTGGCTTACTTGACCATCTTACCTACGTAGTCTCGGCTAAAGAAAGAGCTGTTCACGGAAGTGATACTCGCTATAATCGGATTCGCACAAATGCAGGAACGTCCGACCTGATGGCCTTCAGTTCGTTTCTGCCTGGAGCTACGCACAGCTCCTACACAGAGCTCAGATTGAAACAAATCAAGTTACATGTCGGATCCCTTCTCCACGAAAACTACCGAGGTTGTACTCTGAAGAAACAAAAAAGCTAGATCAGAACACACCTCCCATCCTGGGAGCGTGCCTGCTCTTTCCCATGTCGTTCAGGGCCATGAGCATCTCCTCGTTGTCTTTCAGGACTTTCTGGATCATGGACTCGACCACCGCGATGTCGTCGGCAGGCACCAACGAGATACTGACGCCGAAGTAGCGCTGGATCTCCTGGAGTTCCAGCCAACTCCGAGAGTCGTGCACGAACGAGATCGAGACTCCATCGCGTCCGAAACGTCCGGTGCGGCCGATACGGTGGAGGTACGTGACAGGATCGGGCTCGTCATTCACCGTGCGCGGGAGGTCATAGTTGACCACCATAGAAGTCGTAGCGATGTCGATACCACGAGCGAGAACATTGGTGGTGATGAGGACCTATGTGGATTACGTGTTAGGCGGCCATTACGTTGAATTCCGAGCCGAGTGATGCGTGACAAACCTTGCAGTTTCGGTTGCGAAAGCTATCAATGACAGCATCACGATCGGCTACAGTCGCCAGGGCAGAATGCAAGACTGCGACCTTGTGGCCGTCGGCTTCCATCCGACGAGCAATGCGGTCGGCTGTCTCCCTCCTCTATCACATAATTAGCAGCACGTACGTAGGTCAATCGGCCGTGATGTTACCTTGACAAAGATGATGGAGGAAGCAACCGTCATGACATGGTAGAGCATGACCAACACGCGATACTTGTCCTCCTCATCCTTGCAATCCATGTAGATCTGTCTGATTCCCTTCATCGTCAACTCATGACGCTCCAAGGTGATGATGTTCGGGTTGGTGCAGAAGCTTTTAGCGTAGTTAAGCACCTCCGGCGACCAGGTTGCACTGAACATCAATGTCTGAATGGGTTTCGGGAGGAACCTCCATGAGCGGGTCGTCTGGTCAGCGACGCCCTGACTCTCGAGGATATTGTCCGCCTCGTCCACGACAAAGATTTTAAGATGGGTAGGGTCCAGCATCTTGTAGCGAAGGGCGCTCATGACGGTGCCGGGAGTTCCAACGACGATGTGGCCCACTATCTTCGTGCCTCTAGGTACCGCGCTCGGAATGCAGAGTTCGGTTATGATTTCGGTCATGAACCGAGCAACCGTGTTGACATAGCCCACAACCTGCCTGGCAAGTTCGCGGGTGGGAACGATACACAGTGCTTGCGGGGCCATGAGGTCTGTGTTGACGCGCTGCAGCATCGCAATAGTGTATGCCGCCGTCTTTCCGGTGCCAGTCTGCGACTGACATATCACGTTCTCGGGGGGGTCTCGCAAGACGATTGGAATCACGGTCGCTTGGATCTTTGAAGGAACATGGTAGTTCATCAGAAACAGGCCATCAATGATCGCCTTAGGACTGCGCACTATGTCAGAAAAACCGCGGACGATTCGAACCAGCAACAAACAAGCAGAGCGCGGAGAGGGTCGAGGGTACGCACAGATTAAGATCGTTGAATTGCAGATTCGACGTGATACGACCGGGGAACTGGTCCACCAGCTCGCCTGCGGGACCCTGCAGCTTGACATACAGGTCCTGGTCATTGACAGAGTTCGCCATTCTTAGGAAGATACGGTGGATGAGGGGAAAGGGGGATGGAGGAGAGTTGGTGATGGGTGGAGGAGGTAGAAATCGGAGAGGAGGGGGGATGAAGGGAAACGGATGGGTTGGGTGAAGCGGAGGTGGATGTGAGGCGGGTGGAGGTTGACGCAAACACTGACCAAGTTCTGTCGCTGCTAGAGTTGAGAGTGGCTATTGGTGATTAGGGTAAGAGACCAGAACAGTCGACATGCATCAAAGCAGTAAACAGGTGAAGTCACAGACGTCCACGTCTTTCCGCTCATGCTTCATAGTGGCTGATCGCAAGAGATTCCGAGGGCTGTGGAGTCTTTAAGCTGCTGCCGCCTCCGATCAGCGAAACTGAACGCAGCCTGATATCGTCTGACTCCCGTCATCTACATTTCGAGGGCTTTTCCTCAACCAACCACCCGCAGTGAGGCACGGCCAGGCAGACCCAAGATTGTCAACGCAGTTCGTCATGAATGCATTTTTTCTAATGCACCCACCTATTCCGAGAAATTTCTGTATCCGAAACACGCTGCATTATCCGTCACTACTCTGTCTGACGGAACGGCGGAGATTCAACACAATAAAACCGAGTGACAGTATGGTGCTGGAAGTATTTTTGGAAACCAGATGATCAACTGATAAGATCATCATGTTTGATATCCGTCTCAGCTGGAAACAGCTAGCAGCATCGCCAACCAGCAAAGAAACCAACACCGCTCGGATCCTGTCAATCTAGGCTAGCTGGGTTATGTACCCCTACATACGCCTAGTTTGTCAGATGTGCTATCGATAGAGTCAGGACTCCGACCGGCAGCCGCCCAGCTGGAGAACAAGCAGCGGAGGTTCGGTTTACGTCTCCCGAGCCTGCTGCAGGGGAACCAAGCCAGAGAAGTGGTGGGCGCACCGTCCAAGATCGGGAAACGGCTCACCACTGCCCTCGGTTATACTGGAAGGACGGAGAGCATAGTGTTGCTGGAGGGTCCGGAGACCTTCGACGCGGAGCTGATGCAGAAGAGGAGGAGGAGGCCAAGAAGGAGGCGGAAAAAGAGAGACCGGGGCTTGTCATGTTCACGGACGGGTCACGAATGGAGGATGAAGCAGCCGGGTACGCAGTGGCATGGAAGAATGGCCAAACCTGGAAGGGCATCAAAACCCTCATGGGCTACAACCAGGAGGCCTACGATGCAGAGTGCGCAGCCCTCGCCCGCGCACTGGAATCCGCGTCGAGGAGGAACACGATCCCGGATCGAGTCACCATCTTCACCGATGCACAGGCGGCCATTAGGCGGATGGCATCGGACGAGCCAGGGCCGGGCCGGAAATATGCGCTGGAGGCAAGAAGGCACATCGCCACGTTACGAAGGGGGAAGCCAGGTATCACCATGAGATCAGGTGGTGCCCGGCGCACAAGGGGGTAGAGGGGAATGAGAAGGCGGATGAGTGGGCCAAGCCCGCGGCGGAGGAGCCGGACACTCGAGGGGTGGAATGGATGTCCTACTCAGACCGGACGGAGGTGCGCCCAATGCCCCTACCCAGATGGCTCGCCAACATTGGGCGGGGGATCTCCGAGAAGAAACGGACGGAAGCGCGACGATGGGCTGGGAGCAGGACCTCCAAGCAGAAATATAGGCTACCGGAAGCCCACAAACCGGATGCCATGGTTGCTGGGAGCACCAAGAGGCTCGCCTCGCGGTTCTACCAGCTGAAGGCGGGGCACTGCCGCACCGGACAATACCTGCACTGGGCCAAGGATCGCCCCGACCCCCAGTGCTGGTGGTGCCAGCGCGGCTCGCAGACAAGAGAGCACCTCTTTAAGGGGTGTCCGAAGTGGAAGGGGGAGCAGAAGATCCTCTGGGCGGAGGTGAGGAAGGAGACAGGGCGGGGGGAGAGCCGGTGGATGATCCGGGATCTCTTCGCCGATAGGAGGTGCAGTCAGCCGGTATTTCCTCACTTCTACAGATGTGGGGAAAATAGTGCCGGCTGGGAAGAAGACGCAAGGAGCGAGGCGTCAGAGTGGGAGCTCCGGGAGAGGATGGAGCGGGAAGAAGAAAGGAGGGCGGAGGCGGAGGCGTTGGGTGCTGAGGACGAGACGGGCACCGGGGAGGAACCCCCGCTGTTCCTTCCCACCCCCTCGTTCATGGCATCGGCTGGAGAGGAGTAGGGGACGGTCGTGCTGTTCTTTTGTCTTCTCTTTCGTGTTTCTTTTTCTTTTGGTCTTTCTTTGGTGCGCATCTACTCTTTCTTGGGACAGGCCTGGGCGGGGGAGCTTGCAATGAGCCGCCTCGCGCGGACTGCGGACGGGAAACCTGGAGAAAATGTACACAGCCATGATCTATATAGGTCGCATGCGAGTATGAATAAACAAAAAAAAAAGCCTAGTTTGTCGGAACAAACTTCGAGCCATTGCAAGCAAACATGGCGACTCCAAGCGGGATGTTGATGGGCTTCTACATATGTACAGTGCTTTTGTATATATTTTGGGTGCATCTCAGTGATCACCGCCCTGACGCATCGCGTGACATTGGGGAAAGTCGGTCTTGGATCGAGGGTCCGCCCGCGAATTAGGGTATGTGTGACGTGCAAACGAAGAGGTTATCTACATGGCCCATTATTAGTGGAGGGGCCAGTGCTGCTTATCATGTTGCCGACTTCTCCTGATTTCGACATATCTTTTCTTTCCACTACAATTTAACATATTTACCTCAACATACTACAGAACGATGGCTGCGCCAGACGTTGGGATCATCGGCGAAGAATCGGCAGCTGAACCACTTGCTGACGCCCTAGAGCCATCCCCAATTGACCGCGGCCACCGAATCCCACGAGTCCGCCGCTACTGTTCTCGAGACGACGAACCCGCCGACATAATCCACGACCGATGCGAAGCGCCCACACCCCGACTCCGACGACGAGGACGGTGGCGGGGAATTGTTCTACAACTAGGACTGCAACTAGGTTCGTCAAAGATCAACACCTTCCTCGAGGCCGGAGGAATGAAGGTGGTGGAGTTCCAAAACGCGATCGGAGTGGGCAGCGGACCGTACGGCCCAGAACGGACGCTGGAACGGCGTGCGTAGCAGCGCGATGGAGAGGGCGTACAAGCTCTTCAAGAAGCGTGAAGCCGAGGGTATCGCCATGCCCAAGGAGCGCAGGAAGGCCGACGAGACGGTGGCCGTCGGCCTTTCGGATGTGCACCTCGAGGGCGAGGAGGAGGATAAGATCAAGATCTGCGGCAGCTGCGCTGAGATCCGACGCAAGATCTCGGCCCATCTTAGGAAGCCCGGCGTGGCCCAGGCGCAGTTCCTGAAGGACCTCGCTTCCCAGTTCCGTACCATGGATGTGAAGCTGCAGTCGAAACAACTGAATGACCTCCGTGGCAAGCATGGTGCCGATTCGGGAAACATCAGCAGGGTCTTTTATGCGGCCTATGTGTTCTTCAAGAGGTTGCGTATCAAAGATGTGAAGCCAAAGGGGAAGCATCGATTGGAGATGGAGAAAGTGTCGAGGGATCACGGCTTCGACGCGAAGCATACTGGCGGCGGCGGGAGATGGTCGGTCCTTTCATCCAGTGATATCGCGCAGGAAACTGACATTTGCCTGCACAAAGGTCGCTTGCAAGAAAGGAGCGATCGAGATCAGTGGTGAGCTTGTGTAGGAACTTTGACGAAGTTGGCATTGTGAACTTTGCCTTATTGGTGACAGAATTTGGGAGATTGTAAAGAAGTTAATACCAGAAACCATTGCCCTCTGCATGCACAAAATTTAACTGCTTGTTGCCAAGGAGCCTTCGGTGCGTACACCAGTACGATGCCATCTTCGGCCACCGTCGCCCAGCCATCTCAAATCCGAGTGGGCAGTGGCGACCTAGTTGGTTGAGCCCGTGAGTACTCCACTCCAGGGTATGAACTATATAACTGGTGTAAAGAACTCATCTTCAACTTCAGGCTCGGCCATAAGTAACATGTCTTGAAAAACAGCCAGCTCTTAACCCCCAATCATCCTGAAGTGGAATGGGGGGACAAAATTCACAATAGCATGTAGGCGTGGGTTCTTGTTCTTGATCGCATTATCCCCTCGCTGCAGTTCCTATCTGCCCCACTGACTCGCCTAAGGTCCGTGTCTGTGACCTCCACCATCGGGTACTTGTCCGCCATATCGATGGCCCAGATCCCGCAACTGTTGGTGGGAAGTATGCACTCAGTCAATGGAGCCCCACAGCCGGACAATTACGCATTCCAGTTCGGGCCAGGGGTCTCAATAGCCCGGCCGACCCGCGGGCAGCCCGTGGGCCTCTGGGCGTCCAGTCCGGGCCGGGCTTTCTGGTGACCGAGTCCGTCCAGGTGGGCCCAGTGGCCGGTCTGGGCTGACCCAGTCCGGCTGGCGGGCGCCCGCTGGCTAACGCTATACTGTGAAAAAAAATATCCCAATAATCGACTCCGCGGAGAACCGCAAATCAACAACCAACCAGCGTGCCAGCCGACCTATCTACAACAAGCAGTCAACTATGTACCCGCGATGCCGCGTAGTGATAGCTATGAACCCTATGCGCCACCTGTGCTCGCGGTTAAAACAGGCCGGCACCGAGGATGGAAGCTATGGAATGGCCAACTGGGCTCCAGGGATGTGCGCCCGATTCCGATTCCAAAACCCGGAAACCCGCTTACAACCCAAGAAATTTCCACATGATTTCGCTTGCAGCACCATCTCTTCTCCAGTCAACAGAAATTTTTGGGTGGTCTTGTTCCTCTCCCCTCTCTGGTTCTCTCCTGCATGTGCACGATTTTCTATCTCTTGTTGTGATGGCAGCCAATCGCTCCCCGCAAAAGTCAGCAGAGGATGGTTAAACATCCTGAGTTCTCACTCGTTTGCCCAGCCCGCTGGCCGACGCAGTTCAAACTAATGTGGCTCCATCAGGGTACGCGATAGTCTGGAAGGAAGGAGAGGGGTAGGCGAGAGTCAAGACGCACATGGGCTTTAACTAGGAGGCCTTCGATGCAGAATGCTCAGCCGCTGCACGAAGTGGCGAGGAACGGACACGAGGCGCTGGAACGGCTGCTGGCTGCCCCCCCGCCCTCCTCCCAGTAGCCTCTCTTCCTTTTTGTGGTGGTGTTGAAGATGTGCTAAGGTGCCGGATGAGAATGTAAATCAGTGAGGGGCAAGTAGGAGAGAAGGGATATCTAGGAACGGGGGATAGATAGGGATGAAGGGGTAGTTTGGTTTCGGTCTATTTCTGGAATCATGCTCATCATTAGGAGCCATGCGCATTGGGGGGACCGGTTCTTTGCCGCCGGTAAGCTAGATGACCAGCAATCTCAAGAAAGTTGTTCATAGTACATATCAGTCATTAGCGGCCTAGGTGTCTGATACAAGTATTCAAGTAATTACTTACTTTCACCTTATGTCTTTCCCACCAACATCTAGTCTTAGCCGTACTGCTCCAGAGGGACACGGTCAACGCGGCTGCAGGGAACCAGTTTACAGCACCTTTTCGCCCTGTTCCCGGGCATCTCTGCCTGGAGGTATCGATCGCAATCTGATGAGCGCTCGATGCGGTTCAAATAATCCAACTCTTTCTTTTCGCTCTTCATCTTCTGTCCCGCCAACTTCATCGTTGTTCGAATGTGCAATCTACTCTATGTAGGACTTGGATGCGGCTCGTGGTGGACTTGTTCCCTTCGGTAAGGGATGGCGGATCTGTGCATTTGCTTTCTCGCCCGCCACCAATACGCAGATGCAACCCTCATCCGACACCCAAGGCTCACTCGGCGCTACTGTTCGACCGTGAAGCGTATATTCCCTGCTGCGGGAAAACAATCTGCACGGAGCAGCGGGCGCCTGCGGCCGAACGCTAATTAGTCATGGTGTGAAGGGGGTTTCATGAAGCGACTCCGTGGAGAACCGCAAGGCCGCCTCCCGCACAGCAGCCCAACTATCAGCTCCCCCAAGAACCACAAGTCAACGGCATGCACCGTAACCCAACCATCGTGCCAGCCCAAGCGGTCGACTACGGACCCGAGATCCCAGACAACGATTCCCTGTGCGCCACCCGATGCCGCGAACCCAAAACCCGGAAACTCACTCGCGAAGCAAGAAATGCCACATGATTTCGCTTACAGCTCCACCATCTCTTCTTCAATCAACAGAAATTTTAGATGGTATTTTCCCCAATACTCTCCTGTATGTTTACAATTTTTTGACTCTTTTTGTGATGGTGGCTTCGCTCTTGGCCTCCGGGCCGTGGATTAGCGTGGACTGTCCGCAGGTCAGTCCAGTCCGAGGCAAGGACTGGCCCGGTCGGACTGTTTATACTCCTGGCTCCGACACCAGTGACTCGCTGCGGCTTCTCGATCGACGCTAGATGAAGTTCTCCATTTAGCAAGAAGATCTCGTGATGCATATCCAATCGACCATCCACCTGCGAACAACATAGCCATGTGTCAAATCAATCGATCACTCGCCCGCTCACCGAGCCGGGAAGTGCGTTTCATACCTCGTAGTGGGACATCGTCGCCATCTACTCAACTCCAAAGTAGGACTGGGTACCGTCGTCCGTTCTCGAAGACGTACTCGGCAACAGAAGAGGTCAAGCTTGCCGGACTGGTGAGCTTCCGCAATTGTTATCGGAGCCCGCCAGCTGTGTGAATGCGGCGGTCAGTAATTTCGTATGTTGGGGAGGCGGAATTATGTGCAAGGTGGGTGCATAAGATTGCCGGATCGACCTCGATGGGAGATGTCTGAGTCATAATTGTCGTCTTCTGGCCTTATTATTTACCGGTGAGAATATCCGTAGTTGAACCGATCCGTCTCGATTCCCACAGAACAGGATGCCAGCCAGATCTTATGAGTTTTGTCCGCCACCCCTCCATCTCGCGTTCGGCCCCGACCGATACAAAGAGTCGCAAACGAGGCAGCCCAAAAAAGCGGCGGTTAAACCCCCCCTCCGCTTGTCATGGATTCTCGACTGTGCATGGACTATCGTGCAAATCGCGATGTCTGTTAGGAAAAAAGGGACATATAGAAAAAAAACCGCGCGCACATACAGGGGGCCGGGCCTCACGGTATGTAGCACCATATCGTACATTGTGTTCTGTGTACTGTACTTGCGGCACGGCGCTTCGGTCGGTTCTTTCCATGTCGAGTAGATGCATGCTCGCCCAGGAGAGGCGCTAGGTAATCTTGCAAGGAGCCGTGCTGGTGGTTGTGCAGACACAGACGATTCCTCAGGCTTACCGAGCGAATCGCGGCCTGTATCAGTGTAGAGAGGGTACTAACCCTTTTTTTTTTGTTTATCCATCAACTGCACGAGAGCTACGAGACCCGCCTAGATCATGGCGATGTGCACACGTTCAGTTGCTTTCCACTATCCTTGCGGCTCGTTGTGGCTCCCCCTGCCCTCCGCCCTGGCCGCACCAATGAAATGACAAAGGAAAAACGAAGGGAAACAAAAGAAACCGCCCGCGGCCATGGCCCGCTGGTTGTCCTGTCGGTGAGTGCTGCACCGTGGGATTGTGGTCCATATCGAATATGCTATTCAACGGTACGTAGATGGGATGTCCTCAAAGCACACTGAGGCCCTACTGTATTTGGTTGAACCGTATTTTGCGGAGTTATTACACAAAAGAGAGAAACCATGATTTAGGAAAGAAATTTCCCACTCAAAAACGCGATTTTTGAACCGTAGGTTGCGCAACCAAACAGGGCCGGAGTGATGCGGTTTCTGAGAGAGGAGGAAATCTCCCAGCCAGTAAGAGCACACCTCTATTTACACATGTTGCTTCGAGGGCAACATATCCTTCTCCCCCTGTACTGTACCGCCAAGCCCAGTCATCGGCACCGATCGCACCGCTAGCCTTCTGTCGCCTCGCGTTACGGATCGACCAACCCCTCCACGTGGTCTGCGTGTTCTATATGTATACATAAGTATGTAGGATAGCGTGGTCTCGTCCCGGGTATTCCGCGACGCCACGTGGGTCCAAGATCGCAAGCGAGAACAGAAGGATCTACATATCTACATACATACTCTAGATATGTACTCCGATTAGCCTCCTTAGAGAACCCGCGGGGGCAAAGGACAACCTGTCACTAGTCGTGAGGAGAGAGAGAAAAACACCGCGACTGGGCGATGAAATACATAACTTCGACATTTGAATCGTACATATGCGCTACGTTGAGATATGTAACTAGTAGGGATAGTTAAAAAAGAGGAACTGGTTTAGGTATAGCTTCTGCTTTGGTGCTACGTAGTGATTGGCCGGCGAGACGTCACTGCATCGGGCTCGACAACAGTAGGTGCGTGCAGAAGGACGAGATCTTGGCCACAGGATATAATATGAGCAAACGCAGACAACAGAAGACGTGCTGGCAGACCCCAATCGGCACTAGGTAAGTGTTAAGCTGTCGGCTCGCCGATCGAGATCCTGTCGGGGTAATTTGGTGTGAGAACTGATGATCATGCACTCTTGAAACACCATCTCCTACTGATCTACCTATGTCGCCCCGAGATCACCAAGCAGCAGACTGTTGTCCACCCTTCCGCATTTAACACACAACTGCGTTCACCGATTCGAGCGTGTAGTGTGAAGCGAAATTCATTCATGCTGCCAGCTGCCAATCAGTGTATACACAAACATTTCAAGTCAGAGTTCCATCGCATGTCTTCCAGCTGCCGCGCTGTTCAACACCACGGTATAAACCACAAACTTCAAGCTTAGGTGCTCAAAATGATCGCCATCTGGTCGCACGTGCAAGACTCTTCGACATCAGGCAACCCGTCACCGTCCGCTTTGCGCTTTTCCTTCGGCATGCGCTTCCAGATTCGGGACTTGAAGCGTCTGTACTTGCCAACCACCTTCACACCAGTAACAACCAATTGTTTGAAGATGAGGAGCTTGGTGAAAAACGGATCTATTGTAGGTTAGACTCGAAGAGGAGGAAACTTTGAAAGGCAGGCGATTGCATACCGTTCTTGAGGGGATTGAGCTTCTTCATAATTTGTATGGTCTTGCTGGTTTGAATGGGGTTTGGCGGAGTGGGGAGAGTGTAGTAGTAAGGACCGTGGAGGTGTTGTAAGGACCGTGAAGGAGGTGGGGAAGATTAAGAGGGAGAGTTTATACTGAACGGTTCGTTGAGGTGGGTGTTGCCTCTTTGTTTGGCAACGTTACGCTCATGTCATCGATACATATATGTAGATTTTGCCCACCCCTTATCTGATCAGGATATCTACGCTCCGAGCGCACCGATATCTTAGTCGGAGGAGGGGGGCGGGATGAACACCGCCGACATTTTTTTTTGTTTAATCATACTGGCAGTACGCCACCGACATGGGCACCCCCAACACGGCATCCCGACAACGGCACACACACAAGGCCAATGAGTACGTCCCCAGGGCGACATCTGAGCTGAAAATCAGGTGGATCACGTGTTTTCGCCCTTCAGAGGGCTAGCCATCAGCGGATATGCAGTTGAGCGGAAGCTGCACGAACCTCGTTTCGGATAAAAGCGCCAGCGTATATCAAGGGCTTTTGTTGAATTCCTATCGTCTCGTTAGCTGGAACCGAATTCGGCCACACTGTATGACCGGTACTTCCCACTATCTCCATATAATCCAACTCAATAGGGAGCTGTGTGGTTCCCAGGTTGGCTGCCGTCCCTATCTGGCCGCTGGTGAGTCTTCCGCGGCGGCGTTAGGGTTTAGGGGGGGTTCTGTTTGTTGTGATTCTGCAACTACCGGAGTCTTACGAACGCGGGCATATCTCGTAAGCAAGCAGCTCATCCCACCTTGTCTCTACCTCGATCACTGCCATCACCTGCATCTCTGGCGGCGGTTGCCAGCGTGTAGTTTCCCTCCCCGATCCCAACCTCCGCGCGGCAGCTTGAAACAGACCTCTAATACCTATCGCAAATCGCCAGAACACGGCATGACCTAAACATCCAAACATACATCGACTTCGCCGCAAGATGTCCCAATTCCGACTGATATGTCCGTCTCACAGAACCGTCGCGGTAAAGAAGAAGAAGAAGAAGAAGAAGAAGAAGAAGAAGAAGGATAAGAAGGATAAGAGAAAGAAGCCATCGTGCTAACTCGGCCGTTGTATTCAAGGAATCCAAACCAAGATCCAAATCTGCAACAAGTGCTCAGAACATGCGACTTGGACCGTATCTGAACTCCGAACTAGCGGCAGTAGTTAAATAGCTTCCTCCATTGGAGGCCAGCGTAGAGAAGGATGACGAAACCAGTGATGGCGGCGATCACGATGAGTCCGATCTTGTGGTCCGACAGCTTTCCCGCTTCCAATGCAAGAGAGGAAGGAGCCGAGGTTTGAGAGGGAGTGACCCTGGAAGTGTTGGTGAGCGAGGGGATCGCAGCCATTCTGAACGCTAGAAGCGGTCAGATTTTTTTTTTTAGCTAAGGGGAAATAGAACAGATAATACATGTAGATGGTTTGTGTTTAAATGTTGCAGGAAGGTTTCGAGGGTTTGTTGATGTCTTGGTGGTGGCGGAGGGAGGGGCGGTTGGGGTAGTTGAAGGAGAGAAGGAGGGATGGCGGTAGTCGGCGAAGGGTGTTGGGGGGTGGGTGGGAAGGTCGGGGGATATTTGATGAAGATAAGGAGTTACGGATCGAATAATCGATGGTCGAATGGTACCAAGGCGGCGGTCACGTGCGCACAGCATTCTATATTACGGCTGTAGATCTCACTCGGGACTGGATGTAAGTGACAGATTTTGGCTTGTATGTGTATTAGACAGAACAGAAAGCACAACAAGATGCACTCCACGTGTATTTCCCACGTATCACGGAATCGCAGACGGTATGAGAAAACAAGAAACACAAGCAGCAACAGAAAGACATCAAAGCAGCTAATCGTCTCAGCAAGGGATTGAAGCATCTCCGTATCGTCAGCAATCTAGTCGCACGCCGAATCTCGAAGGCCCCTACATCCATCATTCCTCCGGAGGAGCATCTTTAGCAGAATCAGCGTTCATCTTTGCCGCCACCCTGCTCTGATATTAGCTTAGGTCGTATTCGGGCCATCTTCGAATTGACCTGCATACTCTTCACCAGCCGGACCAAGCTTGAACAAAGCCTCTTCCATCCACCTCGGCATCGGTCCCTCAAAGGAGAAGACAGGCTTCTCTGCCTTCCACCTCTCCATATCCTCGCTACTGTAGCCTGGCGAGAGATCTGACGGCCTAGCGAGATGGTTGCTGTCTGCAGACGCTGGGCGCTGTTCCGCTGCAATACTGTTCACGGCGGTATCGTCCGGCTTCTGCAGCTGCTGGGCAGGGGGGCTCTTTGGATTCGTAGAGACGCTCGGGCGTGTCGGAAGGCGGGTTGGGGACTCCTTCTTCGGCTTGATATTGGCAGTCTCGGCCTCCATAGCAGCGATCATCCTCGCGGGCGGACGTAGTGTGAAGCCGGAATTCCTGCTGTTCGAGCGAATAACCTTCCTGAGCAGATTGTGCTGCTCAGTTTCGGTAAAAGGTCGACGAGACATACGTATCTGCGGAAGCTGGTAGTAGCTGGGGTGGTGTTGGCGTGGTGGGATTGTGCTGCTGTGTTTGTGAAAGGAGAAGGACGGCCCTCTTGCGGTTTGTTCAAAATGGACGTCATACATGATTCCTCGGCCCACTCACGTGGACTTTCAAGTCCTGCTTTGTTTCAAGTCAAGGCTTTGCATATAAACAATCATGATGTTCTACACGCCGTCATAGGACGAATCATAAATACTGAAGGGGTCTTAGTGAGCGCAACCCGGCAGAGGTGGCGCCCAACAGACGCCAGGCCAAGTTCTCCCTGCCTTTTTTCTATTCAGTCATTACTCGCATACGACCTATATAGATCGTACCAATGTACAAAGTGTCCGCTGTCCGGCCCCGCCCTCGAGCGGTCTGCAGGCGGCACGTTGCAAGCTCCCCTTTGCCCTCCGCCCAGGCTTGCTCCAAGAAGATGTAAAGAGCACCAAGGAAAGTACAAAGGAAAGCCGCCCCCATATCCTGCTCCCTTCCACGGACACCAAGAAATTGGTGTGGGTGGAAAGAGCGGCTGTTCCTCACCCCCGGTGCCTAGCTCTTCTGCCTCCGCTCTTCTCTCCTCTTTCCGCTCGAGGGGTTTATCCAGGATATTAGACATCTAGGAGAATTGAATCAGCAATCGTTCAAAGGAGCACTTGCGCGAGTACCGAACTTGTATTCGAAGTTTTGCGTGGCGATCAACGGGTTCAGCAACAGTTTTCCTCCAGGCCCCAACACCGCTTTGGCCTCTCCCGGAGTTCCCACTCCAACGCCTTGCTCTGTGGCTTCCTTGACTGGGACCGGGGCCAGCCTCCCACGTCCGTGGTGGAGAAGAAGTCCAAGATCGTCCGGCTGCATCGCTCATCGACGAAGAGGCCCCGGATCTTTAACCGGTGCTTACCTTTCCCTGTATCCCTTTGCACCTCCGCCTGCAGGATTTTCTGCTGGCGATTCTCGTCTCCTGCCGGGTTGTGTTCCTTTGTCCCCCTCGGTACGGCTCGTTTGCTTATCGGTTGGCAGCATCCGTGGGCGTGCAGTGCTGCGATGGGTATAGCCTACGTACTGGCATTTCAACACCTCTATCCTCCCTGTGCATTAATCGTCCCTGCTGTAGCACAGGTAACCAACGAGTAGTGTAGCCCAACGCGAGATTCATAGACTATCACCTGCGGGCACTGTTGTAGAGTAAGGAGCCAGTAGATGGGATCTATTATCTCATCGCACCAGTACGGAGGGTACTCCTTTGTTACCCCAACTTGGCGGCTCAGTCGTTGTATTTGACGAATGTCTGCCTCTTTCGATGCTTGGCTTGGTGAGAGGCAGTGATGCTAGGAATCGTTCACAAAACCCATCCTTTCGTCTCTACCCTCTTGTTCCACCACTACTTCCTAACTACGAACTTATTTTCCCATACAACCGCCTCGCAGCCCTTCGACGACACAACATTTACATCGCTTTCTACGTACACTAGCAATGTCTTCTTCATCGTCCGCATCACCTATGACTCACTCTTGTGCTACATATCCCATCTCTAGCGGTACTCTCACTACGGTTTCCTCGACCTCCCAGCCCGCGCTTCCGCTACCGCCTTCCTCCACCTCACGCTCCTTGGGTTCGGATGTTCCCCTCACGACCCTCTCATCGGGCACTGTCACTGTTGCTGTCGAGGTTTCTTTGGCTGCTCCAATGGCTTCAGTCACGGAGATGCCGAAATCTACAGATATTCCGAAGTCTATGGTAGCTGTCACTGCTTTGCCGCCCCTTTCGACTTCTGTTTCCCGTCCGCGGGTGACATCGCCGATCGCTGTTCCTCAGGTGAGTGCCTGGTGCGATTCTTTGCTGCCTCGTTTACTGACTTTATCTGTTTTTCTAGACTGCCGATACTCCCGACGTTGTTGCTGCTTCCGCTTCTCAGACTGGCATTGCTTTGAGTGCGCAGATGACACCTTCTGCTACTAGCTCTCAGGCAAGTTCACCACAGTCCCCCGATTAGCTACTTACTCATTTTTCTCTCAGACAGTTCCACAAATTACTGGTTCCAAGCTGGCTACAACAACGACCTCCACGGCTTCGAATCCATCAGTGCCTTCACCCTCCCTTGGCGATCCCACATCGTTACTTCTGCCTGGTCTGCAGACTCTGGGCATCTCCCACGAGAGCGAGGCGAACGGCATCCATAAACGTTTCCGAAATCTGGGACTCATTGATACACATGGCTCGATTTTCCACTTCGATTCGTCGAATACCAAGAAACCGTCGAAGAGTATTTTCGGGTTCAGTGGGATTGGAAAATCGGCGCTCACGGATGCGCCGTCGAGCGATGCCACGGGATTATCTGCGGAGGCCGAGGTCCTCCAGGCTCTCCCGGAAACCCAGGTGCTACAGGATTTGGCGGTGGGCAACGTGCAGGGAAGTTCGAATGCCAATAAGCAAGTGGTGATTTACGATGCATCCAAGGCCAGCCCCGGCAAGACGCCAAACGATCCCCATCAGAAACGCAATAAATTAGTACAGCAGCGTGGTACGTCAGCCATGCGGCGCAAACACAATCCCCGCCCTACGGGTCTACCTTTCGTCGCTACCCAGCCAGATGACCTCGAAGCTCGTCTCCGGAGATCTCGCTTCGTTGCCATCACCGACAAGGTTCGTGAGCTCAACACCAATTGGATGTCCATCAACGTCCATGGGAACTTGTGGACAATCGCGCCGGAGTGTTTCTTTGAAGCGCACCAAGAAGTTCTCAGGGATGCGGCCCTTTCGCCCTCTGAACTCCTTAAATGCGACTTCAAGCTTGTGTCGCCCTCCGAAGAAGGGCTCAAGGCGATGCGGCGGTGCACCGTGTGCCTCCTGAAGTCGGACTTGTCCAAATGCCGGACTCATGGCGGGCAGCCTGTTAAAGTGTGGAACTACCGCACAGGAAGATTTGTGTGCGTTTACAGCTGTTGTAGCGCTATGAAGACACCAAGCTCGCCTGGATGCATGATCCGCGCTGCCCACGATCTGGAGAGTCTTGAAGTCCTGAAGATCATGTTCACCTACCAACCGTCTCCTTCTGTTCTCGAAAAGCCTGCTGGACTCGCCACGAAGCAAGCAATGGTAATTAAATGTGGCCTCGGCCTGGATGTGTTCGGTCGGTACGAGCTAGTCAGTTTTGTCGCCATCGACTTTCACACTGCGGAAGTCATGATCGATATGCTCGTCTACCCAACCGTGCCGATCCTGCACTGGAAGACCAACCAAACCAGGACCAACGAGGGCAAGATGAACGAAGCGGCCGGTTACGGCGAACATCTTGGGGGATGGCAAGAGGCTCGTGACCTCCTCTGCAGCTATATCAATCAGGCGACGGTCCTGATTGGCGAGAATATGAAGGCCAGCATTGAGGCACTTCGGCTGACGCACCGTCGGATCATCGATGTTGGCATCCTCATCCCGAGAATCGAACGCGAGAGGCATGACATTCAGGGACTTGCCAACCGCCTCCTCGATAAGTGCGCCGGGGCATGTCACAGGCCGAGGGACCTACTCGATGACGCCCTCTTAGCCAGGGAGCTCGTCTTCTGGTTCCTGAAGTCACCCTTTTCCTACATGGCGAGGTTGAGCCAACATTGCCTTCAGGAACTGTGCAAGGAGAAGAAAAGTTTCCAGAGGTCCCGAGACGCGGCGATGAAGCTGGAGGCCATTCGAGCACGTACTAAGGCTGTGCAATCCGCTCGCAGAGACGAACGTGAAGCCGAAGAGTGGACCTTCGAGGAGGAAGAGAGGGAGAAGCGGGCTGCCAAGCGTGTCCGCAACTAGAGAGCTCAGGATGTATTTATGTTATACGCAGGATATCTCTAATTTCATTGAATATGGTGGTTTCTACTATTCTACTATAAATGATTAGTAGTATTGGGGGGGGGGGGGGGGGGGTTCCCACAAAAAAATATATTTTTTTGTTTTTGTGGTGTTTTTGTTA
>Ga0307516_10001887_pt1 | contig 28684 bp, 33 predicted proteins | sample 19_EM_MG_FD_203310 | JGI IMG/M metagenome (GOLD analysis project Ga0307516, IMG submission 203310) | Populus trichocarpa ectomycorrhiza microbial communities from riparian zone in the Pacific Northwest, United States - 19_EM | ecosystem: Host-associated > Plants > Roots > Unclassified | place... | reverse complement strand
GCTCGGGGACTCAGTCATCTCCGGACGCCTCCTCATCTCTGGACGCCTCCTCATCTCTGGACGCCTCCTCATCTCCGGACGCCTCCTCATCTCTGGACGCCTCCTCATCTCCGGACGCCTCCTTATTTTGACAACCTGAATCACAAACAATCTCAACATCCACATACTTATTCTTTCACCACAATCTCCTTACTCCAGCAGTAATGTCAGTGTTGTCGGAATATGAGACTGCGCCAATGATTGGTATGTTGATTTTTACTGACTTCCAATAACCCTACAACCCCCACACCAAACTGATTTAATCAGCTTACCAAGATGTTGCTGGTGACATGACCCTCTCAAGGACTACTCTGCTAGCTGTTGTGGGTCATGTCGTGTTGGATGCTTCCTGCTTCTAATGTACTTAATAGTACTTATATATTTACATCAGGTAAGTTCTAATTTCACCGTATCCAACATGTAAATGCTAAACTTAGTACAAACTCAGATGAAATACTGCCGGTGTAACGGTGGCGGCGGGACGTCCAAAATACTCAGGTGAATTCGGACATACACGCTCACAACTCACATGTGTACTCATACAGACTCCTCTCATGCAATCGAGGTTCTACAAGCTCTATCCGGATATATCCCCAATGTCATATTTTGCTGACGAAAAAGGAGCTTTTTAATTAACAGTTCTCGGTAACAATTCCTTTTCGCTACATTTCTGTCTCGTCGCCCCGCTTCGACCGGCCCCCGCCCTCCCCCATACTCCTTTTCACACCCTCTGATTCAATGGTTTCAAGTATTAACAAACCTTGCAGTTTGTCATTTGAACTTGCAGCCCATTTTGTGATATCCTCATACCCTAAAGTAAGTTAATCTCATCTTCCTCCACTTCAGTCCATTTAATGATTTACTGTACTCACTCACATTGTTTGCAGATGCCTTGCACCAACTGTTTTGTTTGCCTCAACATGTTCTACTCCTAAGTTGTCATCCTTTCCGCTTCTTACTATTATTTTTCACTAATTCTCAGTGTTATAGGCGTGAACATAGACTTTACAATTTATTGCTCTCGATTCCTCTGATGTTCAATTTGAGCTGTGTTCACAAGCGGAATACTTCATGATCTAGGAAGTAGTTGAATTCATCAACGATGGCATAGGATCTACGGGATATAAAGTAAATGGAATGGAATGAAAAAAAAGAAAATGGATAGCAGTACAACTACATTAGAATGAATATGTATTACCGGTCACAATGTATTACCTGCTTGCTAGTAAACCAAATATTCTCCAACTGCTGTTTTTTACTGACATCCTGATTATACATAAGCTATGTTATGCAGTAGTCTATTATATTCGGCAGCTCCATCGTAGTCCCTCCATTGGCCTACAGTATTTTTGGTGAATACCTCTTACAATCACTGCAGCACACTCCTTCAGATAGTAGGACAGTAGTTGGACTACCAAATAATAGAGAGTACGTATACTGCATAAAGAGGTAAGAATACTATTGAGATACTGAAGTCTTGATCCACTGTAATTCACAAACTGCTTGATTCTATCTCTTTACCGATTGTAGAAACAGCGTGGTTTCAACACTTCCGTATTTTTCTCGCAGTCCTCACGTATTATAAACACCACATATTTTGTTTCCTGCAGTAGAACTTTGGTATTTCCCAGCTCTTGTAGTAACCACAGCAGTATCCTAAATTGGTATTGATCTTAAATACTATGATCTGAAAAATAAGTCGTTCCAAAAAGAGCAGGTTAACCAGGTATTCTCATAAACTGCTGCATTTTGACTGATCCGGCAGTCCGCCTGCATTTTTCCGGCATCAATAAACCCCCACTTTTTGCTACTGTAACTCAAAATCTGAGCCAGATATCCTACGCCGTATTAACTCACCTTACCCAGATCAATACATCGACTTTTGGCGGCATGAAATACTTAAACTATATTATTAAACAAAATCTATCGTCCATTACGGTACTGGGTCTGAGACTAGCGGTCTTGGCTGTGACAGGTGGCCAGTCTGTAGGGAAAAGTTTGTAGCAGCGACTTCATAGAGAATACAACACACTCCTCTTGATCAGATGCTGAACAAGCAGTACTGTAATGAGCGATAGATTTTGTTGAAAAATATAACTTAATATTTTATGCTGCCACAGGTCGATATTGACTATTCACGTAAGGTGACTTAATACGAGCATCATACATATGATGCAATATTCTGACTCAGACTTTAGGTGGCTCAGACTTTGAGTTCGCTATTTGTCATATCCAGTTTGCTTGGCGGCAGCTCAAACGATCCAGAACCACCCCTCTCCTCTACCCCTACCCCATCCAACTTACCGCAACCCCCCGAGTCATCATTCAATCAACAACTCCATCGCTCAAGCATTAAGGCCTAGTGGTTCCTCCGTCTCTTCCTCTCGCCGTGCTTGTACATCCTCAGCCGCTGCCGAATACGCATGCTGCCTTGCTGGCACTCGTGCCGCCAGTGGCAGACGCGCATCGCCGACAGAGAGCCCTGTCTCTGTGGTACGACTGTGAACTACTCCCGACCGGCTGCCCCTCGGGCGTGTGAGGTCAACAAAGCAACTAAGAATTCGTTCGCATATCACCACCCCTTGTTTTCACCTAATTGTGTTCGTCTCTCAGTACCATGGATTCTTTCATGACTGGTGGCCTTCGCTTACGTTAGTACCCAGATCCGCATGGCCAACAACTGTCGTTTTCTCGACCACTATGGACGAGCCTTATACCCACGATATACTGTTTCCGTGACTGTCTGACTATCGAGTTTGTTGTTCCGATGCCTCGCTGGGCTAAAAGACCAGAAGCGTACCGCCTACGTCACCTCGACGAGGAGCAGATATTCTGTTACCTCGACAGCTTAGCAAATTTCCAAGATGGGGGGGTACTTTACGCATCGTGGCCCCTGCTGTTATCTATCATTCCACACATGGAGCCTTGGTCTTCCGGCAATCAGGTTGTTGTCCATTCGCCATCGCCGAGCGATTGCGTATTCGTCCTAAGTGGTGGGTGGGCAACCAGCAGGGAATCTGGAACGAGGTACAACGTACCGGGACTACTTCAGCAGCTTACTTGTTTGAACGATGGAGCCGTTGGGCGGAGTATTCTGGAGACTGGGGATACCCTTGTACTCCTACACACCGTGCGAAGTAACCTCGAAGTAGACGTCAACGACTCTGTATGGCGAGAGCTGTCTTCCATTGCCGCAGTTACCGGGATAGGATTCGCCGCCAACGTCCGGCCAGACGGCCGCAAGTACCGGTATTCTGTTTACTTCGCATCTTCAGAGTTCAAGGCAAGCACAATCCAACAACGTCTACTGTCGCACACACTTGTTCGCAGTGTGTTTCCGCGGGCCGTTGCACCGATGAATGCGGGAGTGGGAGACCGCACGGATAGCGCAGGTCCCAATTCGTACATACGGTTTTGGTTGCCGATCCGGTCATCCGTTGGAAGCAGTGACTGCGGACAATCGGGTTCGTAATCGTACTGCGTTGCCCTTGGAGTGTGTGACACCTGTCTGCTTCGGATGGATACCGCATGAGCTTGAACGTCACCACCCAGCTTCTTAGTCTTCACATAGGTGTGGGTCAGGTCAACTGGAGAATCGAGTGGGGTTTTGTACGCTTGGCGTCCTGAAGTTCGAATCGTTTTAGGATTGTAGTGACGTGTACTGATTGGCTGATTGAGAATTTGTCTTCTGTCTGCTCGTTTTCAAGTCCCTGACACCTTCGTGCCGGTCCCAAGTTGAACGCATTATGTTTCTACTTTAGGATCAGTTTGGTTTCGTATCCTTTCCCTTCTACGTTCTACTAGAGCTAGGCGTGCGAGCATCACATAGGAACATATTTCACGTAAGGTCTCTCATACTTCAGAATCCTTTGCCACACAATCCGTTGCTCCTCCTTCTACCTTCTACATCCCATTTCGTCTATGAGTTGCCCCTCACCAGCCCAATCTCCCGAGCAGTTCATCTCGCGGATATGGATATGGCGCGACCCAATGATGACCACCGCATATGCACGGAATATTTTGTCAGCACCATCTGACCTCACGGTGGCACCCGTAACATACGAGCGAAGTTGCTGATAGATGTCTTTCTCAAGCCACTTCTTGATGGTTCCTGCACGGAACTTGCTCTTGATCGCAAGCTTGAGGATTTGTGGCAAAGTCATGACAAGTTGCTCCACTTTTTCGGTGCGGCTATTACCGTTGAGATCCAGGAACTCGATCGGGATGTTCTTAAACTCCACCACCGTGTAATATTCATCGGATTCAATAAGCAAGTTGACCAACCCTGGCTGTCCGGAGCCCTGCATACATGTCAGCTGCGGCCAGCAGGAGCTGGTGGGTGTTACGTACCTTCTCAATCTTGAATTCGGTGCTCGCGGCAAGAGCGGGATTGTCAAACATCACCGTCCACAGACGATCTCGGTGGTCCGCTTCTGATTTTTCAAATGCGTGGTCGCCGACATCGTGTTGTCGCATCAGGCATAGATATCCCGAGAGAACCCGATCCAGTGCACCGGTTGCTGAAAGGGTTCTGAGCGCGGCCGACATGGAATCATAAATATCCAATCGATCAAGTACAGTCTTTCCGAATCGACGCGCAGCAACATGGTTGGGTATCTTTTAAAACCGAGACGGTTCCTCGGAATCGAAGGTGAGGCCACCCTCGTAGATCATGAGCGACCGCCATGCAGAAGAAGAACATTCGTTTACAGCCGCCTGATTGCACTAAGCAGAACGACAGCGTTAGAACCAGATTATCTACCAACATAGGTGCGACTTACCAATTCTTCTAGCTTGACGTTTTCGAGTATCTCGCCATATCTTAACTTCTGGTAGCCATCTCCGTCTTTTTGGAGCGCCAGTTGAATATCGTTTATAGCCGTAGGTGCACCTGCACAGTTCCTCAAGGTATTCTCAGAGACTTCAGAATTCGGATGATTGGCGCAGTGTTCCGCATAGTCCAGTCCATCCGTCCTGGGCCTCGGATGGGACTACATAAAATCTAAGCCATCCGTCCAATCTCTGGACTGGACGGCACGCCGTCGGAAGTGTCCGAGGATGGGACGTACTGTGGTCGACGGCGGTCGACTGCCAAGGTGCCACAAAAATAGTGCATATTATTTGGGTGACCTTTCCGCTGCTGGAATGCACTGCTGTCGCTCTACTCGCCCGAGGTCACGGCATGATCATGGTGGACTGGTGGGTAGATGTGCGACGCTTCGGCAGAGGAAGATTCAGGAAAATTTTCATGCACTTAGTACTTGCACATGACATATTACCTAACAATACTAGCGATATCCGTCCAATACTAGTGTCGTCCGTCCAACAGCTAGGATGGGGACGGGCACCGTCCTCCCCCATCACAGACAGGACGGACTATCTCAGTACAGTCCATCCGGAGCTCAGACGAGACTACGAAAATCCCGTCCGGACGGCGTGGACGGCCGTCCGGACCGGACTATGCAGAACACTGGATTGGCGAGGTCGGGCGTTTCACCCCCATATTCTTGTACATACTTATCCTAATCAGCACTGGGCTCAACCTTCAATACGAGCTGTTTTAAGAACATTACCTTAAGATACCACATGACTGTGTCTGTGTTGAAGACCTTTGGTACAGATTTCGTGTTGGAGAAGTGGTAACTGTTGGTGTAGTACTGTAGCTTCACGAGATGCTCTTTTACCATTTCCTCATCCTCCTTGTATAAGAGCTTCAGAAGTGCCACGACATCGTCCGTTGTCAAACCGCATATGGTTGCAAAATTTGGATGGAAGGAAATGTTCTGAGCGATGTTGAAACCACTATACATGTCGCTCAACAGAAGTGGTGTGATTCCAGTGATAAACACCTTCTGTATGTGGTAGTCATCGGTGGTGGCTGACTTGACTGTGCTCCAGAAGGCTCTCAGAGTATTTGCAATCCCACTCCCTCTCCAAGCATTGTAGTCATGTGGATCCATATACCGATTCGCGAAAACATCGTATTCATCCGCCAGAAGCTAGATCTTTGGGAGTTAGAAGCATGACGGCGGAATAAGCAGCCAACTATAATGAACTTACTCCCTCCACGTCAGCGAGCGGGTTATCGCTTTCCTTCGCATCCTTTTTAATCCTCCTAAGCTCCAAGGAAACTCCTTGAACAAGACGACCAAAATTGACAATAGGGTCATCGGTAAAATTCGATATTATCTGAGTCATCGCATTGCGTAGGTATGGAGTGTAAACCCCAACGAATTGGAGCAGCGCAATGTCTATATTCTCGTGAAAGCGCTTCGAAATATTATTAATCCCGATTGGTGGATTGTGGGAGAAATCGATCTTCATAACGAGATATTTTCCAGGTTGGATTCCCCCATTTCGAAGGGCCTTGTCAACCTAAGTCAGGCATCAGTGGTGAACATGCAGATAAGTGCTAATTAACCAGTCCACATACCTTGAATAGTCTCTCATATTGGCCACGGAATTCGACACCATGGAACTGCTGAAGCATTTCCACAGTAAGAGTCTAGCCGAACCACCTAGGACGGCACAATAGAACAACGCCCTTCGCTAAAATTGGACCGATGAATTGCGTCTTGTCGATGTAGACTTGCTTGCGAATCTCTGCAAATCCTCCTACTGCCAGTGGAAAAGTGTAAGTCCCTGTGGGCACCACCAACTTCGATCCCTGAGGCGCGAGTGTCGCCAGTTTTGATCCCAGAGGCTTTCCGGACTCGGAGTTCACTGGTGTGGTATACGTGCGCAATCCTCCAAACGCAACCCATCCACGACACAGATGCCAACCAGGAGTGCCTGAATGGAGTGAATGTCGCATTGATGCAACACATAGCCAGGATCGAGCAAGCCGGGCAATCGTCGCCATGTCGGAGGCTGGAATGGAGGTTTAGATGAACGCGGCAATGGAGGTTGGCGTCGAGGTGGAGGTTGGCATCGAGGTGGAGGTTGGCGTCGAGGTGGAGGTTGGTGTCGAGGTGGAGGTTGGGTTGGGTGGCAACTGTGATGAGGATTGTACCGGAGGGATTCAAGAGCACGCTAAAAAGTTTCATTACAATGTGCTGGCATGTTAGAGCAATAAGAACAAGGCAACAAGCAGAAGGAAGCTCTCCTTATATACACGCGTACACCCACTAACTCACGCAACTCACATGCATACACACTACTCTCATGCAACAGAATATGAAGTAATTGAAGGAAAAACCTTCGCCCGGGCAATAGTCACCTTTTGATACTATCGGCACTTGTAGTTTACAGTACCATACGGGTTACCCGGCTACTAGGTTGTAGTACCATACAGGTTACCCGGCTACTAAAGTACCGTACGGGTTACCCGGCTACTACCCCTTAGTCGGACACCCGGCCACCCCTGGTCCCCACCACCCAGAATGACGATATCTCAACAACCACATTCCGGATCAATGTCAAAGTTCGCATGACGTAGTAGACTGCATTGAAGAACCTCCAGCCTAAGTCTCAAAGAAATCTATTATCTGAAGAAGCCCTACTAATCACCTCTAGCTCCGTTCACACCTCCCCCACCCCTCCCACCCCCCAGCGGCTTCCTGGTGCGCAGACTCATCATCAAAGGTCTATCAGGCATGCCCCTAAATGGCTTACTGGGTGTAGAAGGGACCACCACAAGATCGTTCCAGTCAGAGTTACCCTCTAAAAATGATGTCGCTGTGGAAGGGTCCACTACTGTGGAGAAACAAGCTGTGGTGGAAGCACCAGCTGCAGTGAAATGACCATCTGTTGTGGAGGGACCAGCTATCGCTGTTAAGGCCTAGAGAGATAATATTATCACTATATCTATTAGGGAGAGGATTTGGAATATCACCCGTCCTCTAGGGCATTTGTGGTTGGTAGCGGTAGGGGGCAATGGGGCTGGTGCCAAGGAGGTAGGACTGTCTGGACCGATAACTTCCTGTCACGCAAATGTCACACGCTTCTGCCATGACAGTGTTAGTAAATAGAAATTTTTATAAGAGAATTATTATACATACCATCACTGGCGAGAGTGTGGAGAATTGTAGTTCAGAGTGGCGAACTGTTAGTGTTGCTGGGAGCGGGGTAAGCGGGGTAGCTGGCCGTAACCCCTGCAGCAGTTAGCTCTGCGTCGCCAACCTAACTTTGAGATTTACTTACCAAAATTTTTCTCGGTCGTCGTGGCTGCTTGGGTGGCGTGACAGGGGCATCAGCCGCTGCTACCGCCTTCCCCTTTCCCTTGGCCTTGGTGGCGACAGTGTGGGCTGCCTTAACCCTCGCTGCGTCTATCCGTGCCGCGGCCCGCTGTTCCTTCGCCTCTGCTCGTACTGCTGCCTGATGTGCCTCCTGCTCTGCCTGCCTAGCTTTTTCCTCTTTGACCTTCATCACTGTTGCGCCATGGATAACTCTGGCCTTCGAAATCACACGTCGATCTGTTGTTGCCGCTTTCTTAGCACTGTACCGTCGTTGAATATCCGCCATCTCGATGCCTCTTATTTCAGCAACATGCAGTGATGTCGATGCGGTCTGAGCTAATTTTTTGGCCGTATCCCTGACTTCCTGTTGTACTCCAGATTTGTCCAGCTCAGCGTCGACCATGAGGTAAAGTTGTCGGACATCAGTACTTTTCTTCGGGGTCTGTAGCACAACCTTCTTCCTAGCCGGAGAGGACACACTTCATGGAACGACGAGCTGTGTAAGTACGGCATTAGGGTTATAGGGATGTATCCCCGTCTTCCTCCATGCCAACTTGATGTTTCCAGTGGTATAGGCTTGTCACCGGGCGGTGCTGTAAAACTGCCAGAATGAACCCTTGACAACAGCGGCTCGTGTGTCTCGCATGTGATCATCTGCAGCTTTACCGTAATATTTTTGCAAAGGCCCGAAGAGACAAACGTCGAGAGGCTGAAGGAGATGCGTCGTATGAGAGGGAAAACAGAGGAGTTCAATATTATTGTCAATAGCATACTGACAAAATTCGAGGGTGATGTGTGAGCGGTGTCCGTCCAGGATAAGTAAGCGGGTGCGACCGGCACCACCCTCCCGATCCCTGGTATGCTTGCCAAAGTGGCGCAGCCACTCCAATGCAAGTTCGTCATCAGTCCATCCATTGGGAGAGTAGGCGAATTTTGCGTCAGGATCGCTGGTTTCTGTGTGCCACCCCATATACTGTGCTGCTCCTTTGAAGATCACAAAAGAGGGAAGCACATAGAGCGCAGCACAGCAGCATTCAATAACTGTAAGCATCTCCCTGCTTCCATCCTGTGTCACCCATGGTGGCCGTCTCCCCCTCCAACAGATCACCTTTGCCTTTGAAGACATACCAATAATGAACCCTTTCTTGTCCATGTTGAAGATATCTTCGGGTTGGAGTTTGCGTGTACGAATTAGACGTATCAATTTAGAGAAGTAGTTTTTTAGTACGCGGATATCACCTGCGTTGGCCTGTTGGCGGTCAAGTTGAGCGCTGAATCTCGCAGAGAGACTTGGATGGCGGTTGAGAAAGTTAGCGAACCAATGATAGTCTAGGTGGGCAAGCTCGGGATCCTCTTCTTCTTCAGCACGGATCTGCGCCAATGCGGCCGCCATTGCATGTAAAAGATCCATTTGGGGAGGAAATCCCCAGTCATCCAGTTTTTTGCACCAGTCTTCGAGAGCCTTCTCCATGGTCGGGGTGAGTTTCTGCCGGTGTGCATGACCTTCCTGCAGTGTAAGACCGCCGCGTTCCTGATCAGATATGGTAGAACTGGAAACCCCATACTTCACTGCCAACTTTCGAAAGGAGGTGGCTTCCAGTCGCTGTTCCTCAAGAGCACGGCGTATCCTGTCTTCTTGAACGGTGTTTTTGGGTTCTCGAGGCTTGGTAGGGGCCATCTTCAGGCTGTCGATAGGGGTGATGGGTGTTGACTGTGTTGAGTGGGGTAATGAGGGGGGGCTACCAGGCTAAATCACACTAACAAAAGTGTCCGGGTAAGGGGTAGTAGCCGGTTAACCCGTACGGTACTTTACCCCTGGTCAAGAATCCCGGCCTCAGCAAACTTGCCGCCACCTGTCCCAAGGCCAACCATCGTGCCGCTACGTAACATCCATTGTCGGAGCTCCGGTGTTCTCCTCCTACTTCGCCCGGCCGTCCAGACCTTACGTCGTTTCCAAGGGTCGTCATCGCCGCCTCTGCCTTTTTGTAGTCACCTAATTATTTGTCAACAGGGTTCATGTACAACACGAAGTAAACGATTAGAGAATCAGGCCGTCGAGAGCGGCCCTGAGAGGTGTTCGCAGCAACGCAGCACGGTGTGTCCGGACTTGTGGGAGGGCAGAGGGGCCGGGAGGACAGCTGTGGAAAGGGGTGGGTGGGTATGGGAACGTTTGGAAGTAAATATTGTGTTGTCAGTAGCTTGGCCGCTTCTTCTGCATCTGCTGTGCGCCGTCAATAATGCCCCGAGGCATTTGCTCCGTAGCGGTTGGTTTTTGGGAAGGGTTACCTGGGCTCTGATTGCGATGACCCCACCCCCATGAAGTCAATGAGCGGGATTGCATCCGCTACACTCGAACTGGGCTTGTTCCCCCACCCGCTGCCAGCTAGGGACGCGGCGGGGTCCGGTCGAAGTGGAGGTTGGAGATTCTCGTTTACCGGACCCCCGCCAATGACCACGTGTTACACCCTAATTACGACGGGGTCAGAATCCGGATACGAACCGGGCAGGAAAGTATTGGAAACTCGCCACACGGTCTTAGGACGGCATACCGAGACCTGGCAACCGACAACGTCGGGGCTCGACTCGGGTCGACCGACTCTGCGGCACCAGGAAACCCCTGAGAGGCACGGCCCAGAGGAACAACACCACGAGTCGGGAATCGCGGTATCGTTGCAGATGGCCAGAGGCCCGAGGTGATACTGCTGCACCCCGTTGTCAGGAGACACGAACGATTATCCTACCACTCGTATCCTCGTCATTGACACCGGATTATGGCGATGAACTCTGGGCTTTGCCAGCGCTCGACAGCGTGAGCGTATCCCCACCCCTTATCCGTGACGCTTACAACGATTATGATGCAGGGCATATTCCGCACCAAGGTGAGGGACGATGAGTCAAGCCGAATACTGAAGTGGAGGCTTGACTTCGAGCCAATCCTGTAGCGCTGGGTAGCCCCCGGACCAAGTACCGGCTTGTGTTCGGGAAAGTGCAAATGCCGCTACAAGACCGCACCTCAGGAACAGTTCGAGAGTCTGATGGGAGCGATATGGGGCGGCGCTATCTCGCCGCTGTTGCGGCCGAGAAGGATTAGCTGGTACGGTTGAGGGTTCGTTGCTCCTGCTCTGGTCGAGGGACGTAATCAACCCCGCACACAGCCAAATCGCACAACCCAATCACGACGCGAGAACTGAGGCACCTATTCTAGCCACTCTCGGGAGGATACGTGGAAGCCCTACTTTCCGATCCAATCGAGAGTTGTCCTCGTTACGCTGATGAAGGCTAGTGCCAAGGCGAAGAGTTTTCACGTCGCGGCCCGGGGTAATCGTGTTGGAATATAGGGATCGATAGAGACGAAGATAGTGAATTGGTTGATTGATACAACGTCGAAGGAAAAACATTCTCTCTATATACAACACGCCTGAGGGACTCGCCAAGGTGAAAGGACGGAAGACTGTCTCCCGAGCCGGTGCTCGGTGACTAAGGCTGCTGTCATCTCCAGATGCCATCTCCGGTCCGTCATCTGCGGACGCCCATTATTCTAACAAATCGCCCGCAGCACGTGACTTTGCCGAGCCAGATCGTTCCTTTGGAACTGGCCTCTGGCGCTATAGGTACAAGGGTGTCATCCATACCTATACGACGACCCGCCAGAATCATCATCGGAATCATCAGCGGAACCATCAACCACAAAATGGTCAATGATCAACGGACCACCTACCGGTCACCAAGACATCGAGTCAACGACCATCCCCCCTATGACCGATCTGACGCGCGAGTCGTCGTCACGGAACCACGAGCGATCCGTCGAGTGAGTCGTCGCCACGGAGCCACAAACGATCAACACAAGCCGCACCGGTGAGGTGCCCAAGCCGTCGGGCCACCGCCGGGCTTGCGGTGAGCGATACGCCGCCGGGATACCGGCAAGCCGCTGGGCCTACGCATCGAATCGACGATACGCCTCAGCGCCGCAAGCAGGACGACAGTTGATCGGGAAGGAGACGGAAGGATACGTGAGGAGCTCGAGAGTCTAGGCGGGAGATAGGATCTGGAGTTAAGAGCTCCTGGCCGAAAGGATCGGGTGAGAACTTACCTCTGGCGTGGACCAGGAGGCAAACCACAAGGGTACGACGGACCACGGAGGTCACGTCGTCAATCTGCGTGGGACCACGTCAGGAAACCCTGTCTAGAAATGATCTAGCGCGGGGCGGAATACGAGGTCGCAGATGTTGAAACAAAATGACGTCATCGTCAGTACCGACCAGGACGAGTAGCTCCGGGCTTTGGCCCACGCCCCACCTTGGCTGGTGCACGCGGGAGCGTATTCCTTACCTTATCTTACCCATGAGGCAGTTGTCGCGCAAGCCGTTTGGCAGTTGCCGAAGCACCGCGAGCTAGCCGTCGGGCAAGACGCCGGGCCTGTCTCGATCCGAGCCATCTGGCGAAGCGCCTCGAGCGAGCCGTCCGGCAAGCCGCCGGGCCCGTCTCGAACCATCCACCAAAGCGATACACGCAAGCCGTCGGGCGAGCCGCCGGGCATGCGTCGAACCACCGGCCGAAGCGACTCGAGCGAGCCGTTGGGCAAGCCGCCGGGCCCGCCTCGAACCACCATCCGCCGAGGCGATACACGCAAGCTGCCGGGCATGCGGTGAGCAACCCAGCGAATACGATCCGTCGAGCGAGCCGTCGCCGCGGAACCAAGAACGATCTGTCGAGCGATCCGCTGCGCTAGCCATCAGGCAAGTTACTGAGTGCGCGAGCCGGCGGGCGATTCCAATATCGAACCGAACCCCTTAGATTATTCGCTGTGAATCCCTGAACGGAGGGCGACCTTAGAAGGACGAATATGTGGGGTTATACTCTTGTATAATAGTTGAATGCCGGCGCAGACCACGCGCTCCCCACCTCCTTCGTGACTATCAAGAAACCTGACTAGTTCGATATTACCGTGACTCCAACGTTGACCGGACGCCCCAGTCTCACACTCTACTTCACTGCCGTTGTACGATTACAACACCACGGCTGTCAGCGATGCCAGTAAGCAGAGTTATAATTGGACCCGGATGAACAGGGGTAGCGATCCCGCTGGGCGCGAACGCGAGAGGAAGCCAAGGTGTCGGAGCCTCAAGACAAGACTGCATATATGATATATAATGGAAAGATGCCTAGTTGGTGTCTTGGCGCTGGCTACAGGGGTCGGCTCCCCATGACGTGACTCCTGCGTGGGAAGGCTGCATGCGGACAAATTATTTTGCCAAATAACCCCTTTCAAGGAATCTAGTTTCACGCTAATTCGGACATTCTGCTAGTTTTCGTCGCGGGTGTGGTAATTGTATACCACTAAACTACACCCCCGATGTGAAAACTAGCGAAATGTGAGGATTAGCGTGAAACTAAATTCCCTGAAAGGGGTTATTTTGCAAAATAGTACGCGTGTCCAACACATGGCGCTTAACGTGTTTGGGAAGAACCTTGCCCATGAAGAGCAGGGGGGCCACAGAGGCCGTCCCACTTTGACCGCCACCCCGTCCCCACAGAAAGCACATCATGGTGCTACGGAGGGCAGGCCAGACATCACCATCGAAATCCCATGGTGCCCAGCACACGAGGGGGTCCCAGAAAACGAGAAGGCCGACGAATGAGTCAAGCTCGACCTCAAGCTCGGGGTCTCCGATGCCTAGCAGGCAGAAGCCAGATTTTTTTTTGTTTAATCATACTCACATACAGCCAATCTAGACTATGGTGGCATACATTTTTATCTGTTTTTCCAGTCTACTGTCCATGCGGTGGCAGCACGTTGCCAGCTCCCCTTCGCCCTCCGTCCAGGCCTGTCCAAAGAAAAGGAGGTGCGTCCCGCTCCTGTTGCGCCTTGGCTGCTCCTCTAACAGACATTTCCGTCAATGCTCACTCGCACATAAGTCTCTACAAGTCTCTAATAACATAGTGTTAATCTTGTGTCTGTAGTGAGCAGACTACTTTGCCGCTCACGACCGTATTCTCTACCGCAAACACCCAAGGTCGGCCATAATCTTCAACAGGCAGCAACTACCTCATACCTCCTGGGCGGTCGCAGGTTTGGTCTTACTCTACTACCACCACCTCCCTCACCACCTACTTTCCATCTACCAAGCCCACGTGCCCCGAGTCCCCCGAGTCCCCCGCCGAAGAGTCGGCCTCCGGTCGTCGAGAAGATCACTCTGACGCCACGGCCGGCGAACCCTCAACCGGATCCTTGCCCCCGTCATCCACCCGATCTCACACCACGACTGTCAAGACTCCACTCCGGTGGAAGAGCAACTACCCAGCATCCAGGTAGACTGACTCATCGCGCTGCAGAACACCATCCTTGCGCAGCAGAAGACCTTCCTCGAGCAGCAGGAGATCCAGCGAGAAACCATTGGACGCCTTCTACAGTCCGCAGTCGAATGGCATGACTCCGATTCTCCTGCTACGTGGAGAGACGACGAAGAGCGGTACAGGTTTATCGTGCACTCCTCTGAAAGCGTGATGCAGTGGCTTGTCTATATGATGCTGGGTGTTGTCGAGATCGTCGTCTCGGGTACGCGCCACGGCATCGGCATCGGCTGGGTTACCCCGTCCGCCGCTACGGTACCCACTACCTCAGACTTCCTCGGTGGTTGTGGGCTTGGTCTCATGCTACTACCACCTCCAGCTCCCTCTCCACCTCTCGGTTGCGTGCTACGGCATCGGCACCGGCCTGGTTACCAGATCCCCGCTACTGCACCCACTATGTAACTCACACTTCCTCGGCGCTCGCGCCAGGCCTCCTAGCCGGCCGCAGTCTTCGGCATGCGCGACGTCACCTTCTTCTGGTTTTCTTTGATTTGCCTGTATTTGGATAGTCGGGAAGGATGGTAGCTCCGCAGAGGTGGTATGGTTTTTTATTTGTTCAGTCATGCTGGCATCCAGCCCATGTAGACTATGGTGGCACACATTGTGTCGGGTCGGGGGTGGTGCGGCGAGGAGGAGCGCATATAAGCTGTAGTCTATAGTCGCACTTGAATGAAGAAGCATATTATCTCGCCCCACAGACCCACCCCCACACATCTGTCGACCGGCGCTGCAACCGAAATGGTAGGAGATGGCGCCGGGCGTGACAGAAAATCTGCCCCAATAGGCGACTCGGGTGGTAAATGATGCAGGATCGTTAACGACCGCCTAAGATCACCGAGGCCGCATACTGGAAGTGCCTACGCCGCCGAGCCTAAAGTGACCGCCAGCAGCAGGAGGCGACGACTGTGCCATAAGATTTGTAGGTCCTTGCCCCCACCGAGTAAACGGACCTAACATATAACCGAAGGTCCGAAGACCGCAGACAACCATACCGCTGTCCGCCGAATGGGTGCCAGATCCGTCACCAGCATCAATCTGAAGTTGATCCAACTGGGGAAGTGGGACGCGCCGGGCTCGGTGCATGAGGTCATCATGTGGGAGGTTACGGGTAGGATGCCGAGAAGCAGGGAGAGCAGTAAGCCACCACTCCAGCTCTGCTGTTACTGTCTAGTCGCCCCGCTTCGACCTGTCGGTGGGTCGCCGTCCTGGTTCTTTGCTTTCCGCATGGGTCTGACAGTTGGATTCACTCCATCGGACCCACGAACCGTTTCAATTGTTTCGCCGGTCGAGGTGGATTACGACCTGGTATGACCACTGCCGGTAACTGTGCCACGATGTTGGTGGGCGAGGGCTCGGGAGAGCAGGCATCGCAGTCGTCCGTCCCGTCCGTCATGAGGCCTGCCCGGGACTGGACTACAGCCGCTAGTCCTGGTAGTCTAGAGACTGCCGTCCCGTAGACATTTTTTGTTAAAGATTGCGCGAACACTGTCCCTTGTAAGTTCACAAGTAGAAAGAGAGAGAGAGAAAAGAAGAAGACAGAATGAGATGGTTTGATCGTTAACGTGTGATGAAAACAGCTCGGACAGACACGTCCGGTCTAATTCTCTGCTATGTCAAAGTATTTAAGTCTAGAGAGAAAGTATGCAAAAGACGCTGCTATAGAAGAATGCCAAGCCGCCGTTACCAGGGTTCCCCCGCCATTGCCATTATGTCGCTTCCGCCGGAGCGCTACGCTGGAGCGCCACGCAGTAGCGCCACGCCAGAGCGCCACGCCAGAGCGCCACGCCAGAGCGCCACACCAGATCAGCGAGGAGCAATTCCAACACACCCCCTCTTCTCGCGCTCCGTATCAACAGAAATCCACCAAATCAAAACAATCCCATTAAAACCTCGTCGACCTCATTAAAACCTCTGCAGTGAAAACCACGTGGGAAAAACACCTGCTAGTAGAAAAAAGAGTGCCGACTCACCCTTGCCGACAGGATGCAAGAACACGCTCAATAGCAAGAACTTTTATCTCCTTTCCAACTTCTTGTCACTAACACCCCCTTTTCTTTGCCAGAGAATTACACCCCCTTTTCCTTTTCATGGTTGGTCTCATTCGCCGTATTCGGGTTCGATACATGCGTCGATGAAGCAAGTCCAGTGAGTTGCAGCAGCTGCTGGTGTCAGAGAGTCGCAAGAGGTTTGGTCAGCAGATCGGCAGGATTGGATGCAGATGTGACATATTGAAACTTAACTGAGCCTTTCATCTGTTCGTCGTGAACATGATGATATTTCACATCAATATGCTTCGATTTTTGCCGCACAACTCCGGAGGCAAACAATTTGATTGCACCTTAGTTGTCGCATCCAATCAGCACTGGTCCATCAGATATCTTTACTGCCATTCCTTCCGCTGCCTCCTTCATCATTCACTGGAGCCAGAGACTCTCCCGAGTTGGATGCGAACAGGCGATATATTCTGCTTCAAGCGTTGCCAGTACTACAACGCTCTGAGACTTTGCTTGCCAATGAATCAGTCCGGCCATGATGAGTTCTTTGCTGGCGTTGGTCTGCCCCAGACCGAACACACATCCTCCAACCGATTTTCGAGTCGTAGAGTTTCCCGCCCAGTCGGAGTCGGTATACCCGATAATGTTGATGGACGTGTCGTGGGGAAGTGGATTGTAAGGACGTGTATTCACTGATTGTGAGCCGGATGGAAGTCGCTGGTAGTGGATTTGGAAGTGTGAAGTAGTTTTGAGGTATCGTAACACCCTCTTCGCGGCTGTTGTATGCATCTCGAGAGGTTGCACGTTGTACCGGCTGAGAGCAGTGACACTGAGGGCGATGTCTGGTCGACTTCCAAGTGCCGCATACATGAGGGATCCGACCATTGACAGGTATTCCTTGCGGTTGGCCGGTTAGTCCTCACAGCAGGTGTTAGCCAGATCGGTCTGAGGATCAAGTGGAGACTTAGCCAGTTGTGCATCCATTAACCCGAATCGTCATATGATTGTGTTGATGTAGTCTCGTTGGCAGATACTGAATCCGCTGTCTTCAGTTCTTTCAATCTCGATTTCCAGAAACCTCTTTGCCGCTCCTAAGTCACACATCTTGTACTTCTTCTGCAGCAACTGCTTGACCTGATGTCCCTGTCCTTCTGTACTGTTGTGCGCAATGAGCAGATCGTCCACGTATAGAACTAGGAGGACCCCCGGTTGGAGGTACAGGTTTGGATCTTCAGCTGACTGTCGAAATCCGATGGATTGCAAGTATCCATCGATATTCTCATACCAAAGTCTGGGCGCTAGTTTCAGTCCGTAGAGTGCTTTTCGGAGAATTAAGACACTTCCGCTTGACATGCTTCCCGTCGACTCACTTCCGGTCGAGGTGATTCTACTCGACACACTTCCGCTCAACCTAAGCCAGTCAATTCCAAGTGGCATCTCCATGTAGATGTTGTCTCGGTCAATCTTTGGATTTAGGAAAGCCGTCACCACATCCATATGATCGACATCTCAGCCATACTGAGCGGCCAGTGCCAGTATCAATCGGAACGTTGCCATTTTGGATACCAGTGCATAGGTCTCGTCATAGTCGATACCTTCCTTTTGTTCGTAGCCCTTGATGACTAGTCGAGCTTTGTAGCGGGTGGATCCATCTGGATTGATCTTTCTTTTGTAGATCCATTTGCATCCAATCGGTTCTTCCACTGCTGTATTAGCCATTGGCTTATGCATGGTATTATTACCTTTCGACACAATATCAAATGTGTGGTTCTCCACCAATGTCTGCCATTCCTGGCGCATGGCTTCCTTCCATTCACTTGCTTGTGGACTTTGTAGTGCCGCCTTGTAGGTTGATGGTTTGCCCTCGTTGCTGGACTCGACAATCGGTTCGATTTTGGCTACATCCCCCGACATCTCGGCAATACCGAGTAGCAGAAAGGCGGAGGCAAGGCGTTCCGAAGACGTCAAATCACACCCTTCTTCGTGAGCCTTGGTCATAATCGCCTTGTTGGTTTCAAGGCGTGCCTTGCTGCATGTCCTGGCAGAGACTTATTCATTCTTGTCTGTCATTTCAATCAGTCGTGATCTCAATCATATGGAATCCACATATCCATTCTTGATTTTCGCGAGTATTCCACTGCGCAGCTTATTTGCTGAATTTAGCAGGTATCTGCCCAGCATATTCGCTGAATTCAGCACACTGCCCAGCATTCGCTGAATTCAGCAGTCATCTGCCCAGCATTTTGCTTAATTCAGCAGGTATCAACCCTACATATTCGCTGAATTCGGCATACAATTCACCAGTTATCGCTTTCGTAAGATATTCTTGACTTCTTCTGCCCAGCATTCGCTGAATTCAGCAGGTATCTGCTCAGCATATTCACTGAATTCGGCACACTTCCCAGCATTCACTGAATTCAGCAGTCATCTGCCCAGCATTTGCTGAATTTGGCAGGTATAACACATATCGCCCAGCTGCTCATAGAGCGATTTCACTGCATGACGAAAAGAAATCGGATATTCGTTTCTTACTGGTATTCTCTAGGCCCTGTGTATCATTTATTTCGTGGATCTCGTCCTGCGGTGCTCTGTCGGTCTGCGCTTCTTCAATCTGCGCTTCATTGGTAGTGTCTGAAAACTCGATGGCTTCCGTCTGCTCTTCTGTATGTGCGTTTTCTTCTTCGTTAAACACCACACTTGAGCATTCCACCGCTCGCCCGGTTCTTCCCGATTTGAAGTCCCAAATTCTCCAGATTTTCGTGGTGTTGTGGACATATCCCAGCATCATGCACATACTGGAATGATTTCCGAATTTCTTCTCCATTCTCTGAACAGGTGGAATATGTTTGTATACTCAGCATCCGAATCGTCTTAAGTGTCCGATTTTTGGAACAGTGCAGTACAATGCTTCGTATGGTGACCGGTAATCTGCCAGACTTGATGTAGGTGACCTTCAATGCAGGTAGCATGCCGTCCTGATGGCTTCCGGCCAAAATATTATTGGCATGTTTGCATCCAACATCATGCTTCGTGCCTTTGCATTCAGTGTCCGGATCATCTGTTCGGCTGTTCCGTTCTTGTGTTGGGTGTACGGGGGGGAGGGTTCAAACGTGATTCCTTTTTCTCCCAATAGACCTAGGAATACCGAATTGCTGTATTCTCCGGATCCATTGTCGCTACGGAATCGTTTGATGTGGAATCCCTGTGTTTCCACCCAGGCTTGATAATGTTGAAATTTGGCCGATATTTCTTCTGCGGTCTTGTTACACCTCAATATGGAACACGGAAAACAGTACTTAGTTAGCTACATAGTCAGGGCACGTGAGACTTTACTCAAGCCACTCAAAGAGGAAAGTCGAGTCTAGTCGGCTTCAGAGAGTCTAGGCGGGAGATAAGCACAGAGTTAGGGTCTTACGGCCAGGACTGCCTTAAGGGATTTAGCTCCGGTCGGACTGGAAATGCAACTAAATATGGGATACGAGGAGTGAGGTCATAGAACCGATATCTTCTCTTTCTCTGATAGGCCGGTAATCTGCTCACCCACCGGGCTTGAGGGAATTATGTGGTGCGGGGATCAGTCGGCTTATTGTTAGACCGACCAGGACCAATGAGGTTGCGAGAACCGGGCCTGTGGGGTTTTGGGGTCTTGACTAGCGGACGGAACTCTCGGGAAAGGATGAGAAGTGATGGTTCTCTAGAAGAACCACCTGACACCGAAAGAAGACTATATAGCTGAAGAGATTCCGCCCACTGTGGAAAAGAGGACAGCACGGAACACTCAACAGAAAAACCCCGACAAACAAGATCTAAGATTATTCCGTTGTGAATTATCGAAAGTAGCCTGATCACCTTCGATTCTCTCCACACTCCAGTTACGATACAACCCCAGTGTCACACTATAATCTTCGATTTAAAAATCACTCTACTTTCGCGCATGCCTTCATTCGAAAAAGAACACTTCTTCTTACTCGAATTGGAGAACGTCTTCGAACCTCAGTCGAGCTATCACCACGATTACTCCTACTCCTCAATCGAGCAAATTGCCGACCTAAGCAGCTGGGATGAAAGCATCAACGGGCCAACGCCTACCGAACAAACCGACTGCACGCCCCAAAACTGGTATACGCAATATTGGTTCAATTGCGCCCAGAAACACATCTGCGCGGATCTGGACGGATACGAATTCCGCGACATCTGTGACTACGAATTCGGCGACTACGACGAAACAATTTACACCGAACACTTTCTAGACTTATACTAAGGAAGTCAGCATGTCTACCGCCTCAGACTTCAATATGCTTCACCTGGAGGCGCCGCGAGGACTGTGGCAAATCACCAACGACGAGGAATCAGGGGAAGAAATCCTGGAGATCGCCAACCCAGTCGGATAGATGCGGGCGATGGTCAACCATCAGCATCAGGCAGAGCAAGACCTACGCCAGCTACTGGATATCTGCGGCAACACGATGGACCGGACGGATTGACACATTCGGCGAATCGAAGCAGCCTTCAACCAATTGGCACAAGGCGCCCAATACGTCTATGAACAAATGGAAGCCAAAGAACAAATCTCGGGCGACTGGGTAAGGAATGAAGTCATGATAGCCGCTAACGCATACCAGGCATTCATGCGGCAAGTCTGGGAGGCTATTATCGAGCACTCCAAGACGAGCGAGATGCAGCAAGTGCACGAGGCGACCCAGGTGGCTCGAATGCACGATGCGGTGGCATTCCTGTCAGAAGCAAACCTGGCTAGGTACACACACGTTATGGAGTTCCAGGGTAATGTTGAGAAATGGGCTGCTGATCATCAGCAGAAGGTAGAAACGCTCGAGCGGCAGCGAAACGAAGACCGACAACGGATGGCCAGGCTAGAACAGCAGCTGGCCAGGGCGCAAGACGAATTGTTGCAGGTAGCAACCACCGTACCCCTGCCCGCAATGCCGAGGACACGAACCTGGCCCGAACCTCCCTCAGCCTGGAGCCCTGCGGCAGCCCCGATAATCCGGCTAATGCTAGGAAGCCCCTTGCTCGGCGAATCTCGATGACGACAGAGGCCCCCAGCAGTTCTGGCCACTCACGAGGAGATGACCCCACGGCAAGGGCTCCTAACCACAGGGGGAACAGGAGGAGGCGGTTCTCCACCAAGGCCTCTGTGGAGAGCAGCGTCACCTTCGCCCTCGCCCCTCCCAGCGAAGGTGACAATGACCTATATGAGCGAAACCTCCCCACCGGCCGGCCCCCACCAAACGCGAGAGAATCCACCCAGGCTCAGCTGGCAACTATGCTTATGCCGGAAGAAATAGCTCGGCTGGTAGGGGCAGGAATCGAGGTGGCCCAGATCCCAGGACGACCAGCGGAAGCCCAGATACGCACGTCGAGACTAAAGATGGAAAACCCAACGAAATTCGACGGAAAGAGCCCCACTGCATTCAACCAGTGGTGGGAATCCGTAACCATGTACCTGGGATTCTATCCGGACACGGTCGACCGGCAAAAAATCGCCTGGATCGGAGCCCTCTTAACGGACACGGCACTAGTCTGGCACCTCCAACGGCACCGGGAGCTGCGGGACAACAACACCTGGGCCAACTACTCGGCCGCCATTAGAACCGAGTATCGCAACGAGCATGAAGCAGCCGATACCCAGTTGAAGTTGGGACAGCTCCAATACCAAGGCGACATCAGGGCCTACATGACGGAGTTCCGAGCGCTCAACAACTACGTCCAGGCCACTAGGGAGGGACTCCAGGAAAAGATAAACCTGGCGATGCCGGACTAAGTGCTCGATATGAGGTTCGCCCACTACCTGGAAGACTTCGTGGACAACAAAGGCTTCCTGCAGACCACCTACCAAGTAGCACTGCAGGTGGAAAAAAAGAAAGCCCTCAAACTAGAGAGAGAGCATACGAGGGTCCCGCCAGGAACAACCGGAAAACAGGAGGAAAAGAAGAAGGGCAGTCAGAACAAAGGAAGTTCTGACGATAACTGAAAGGGTAAGGAAACCAATAAGGAACCCTGCCGTCAAAACAACAGGGATAGCGAATACGGAGGAACGGTGCGATGGGCGTCCGAAGTCGCCGCGTTCCAAGAAGTACCCGACAACCAGCACAGCGAGCATTCGGCTCCCCGAGGATGCCACTGTTGTGGACGACCGGGACACCGGACGGCCAAATGTTTCGCCGGCACCACAGTGAAAGGTATCAGCATCTCTGCAGCACCATGGAAAATAGGGGCTGGGACCAAGGGGCAAAGGGAACCCGAGGAGGAGGTAACCCCGGAACCGACGCCAAAAGTACAAAAAATGGTGGCGGCTGAAGTAATGGACACCGAGCCCTTGTGGGCAGACGAGGAGGATTTTGGAAAGGTCCACTGGCCCGGCCGATCGGTGAGACGCAGCGCATCGTATGCGGGACAGGCCAAAAAAGGAAGAATATGGAGGAACGAGAAGTTGCAAAGAAGAAACCCAGGGGAGGACCTCGACCCCTCATAACAATGCTGGTGACAAAAGAAACCCGGGACTATCAGGTCCGAGCTCTCTTGGACACCAGCTGCTCAATCCCGTTGCTCAACCAGAAAACGGCGGAAAAACTGGGAATCACAGTGAGCCGACACGACCCAGCAATAACCATCGAAAACTTCATGGGCCAAATGGTGGAAGGGGTAGGGCAATACTACACCGAGTCCCTACTCCTGTAACATCGATGACATGTCACCAAGGAAAGATTCGAGGTTTCCCCTATGGAAGAAGGGATAGACATCTTCCTCCCTTACTGGTGGATTGCTAAACACCCCCCTCAGGGAGCGTGGCAGGATCCGGAAATACGGTTTAACAACACCAGATGCCTGGAAAAGTGGACTATATACGAGCAAGCTGACTTCTCGCTGACCTGGGATGACGTGGTTGCAACCTACTCCGAGGCTCGGGTTATCGGACACGTATCAGCGGTCGCAGAAGACGAACCCCTAGGAAAAGTACCCATGGAGATTTGGCGATATCTCGGAATAATGGGGAAAGAAGCAGCAGATGCACTACCGACACACCAGCTGTACAACTCGGGACCTGATGGCCGATGAGAGGTGTGGGCAGGTAGTGCTGGACTTTCTCTCCTCTACGGACGTGGGAAGGCTGGTGCCGGCGCTGAAAAAGGAAGACGACGCCGGAAGCGAGGTGTCTGAGTGGGAGCTCCGCGAGCGGCAGGAGCGGCAAGAGGAAGGGGAGAGGGAGGCGGAGACGCTGGGTGCCGGGGACGGTGTGAGCGATGGTGAGGGACTTCCGCTGTTCCATCCCACCCCTCCATTCATGGCGTCGGCAGGCGAGGAGTAGGGGACGGGTCGCGCGTTTCTTTTGTTCTCTCCTTTGTCAATTTCGTTGGACGCGTCTACTTTCTCTGGGGACAGGCCGGGCGGAGGGCAAAGGGGAGCTTGCAACGAGCCGCCACCGCGCGGACTGCGGACAGGAAAACTGGGTAAAATGTACGCCGCCATGATCTACATAGGTCGAATGCGAGTATGATTAAACAAAAAAAAAAACCAGCTGTACAACTGCCAGATCAACCTTCAGAAAGGAAGCTTGCCACCCTGGGGACCGATCTATCCGTGCTCAGAAGAAGAGCTCCAGGTGCTCCGAGAATGGTTGAAAGAAATGGAGTGAACAGGGAAGATCAAACACTCCACGTCTTCAGCCGGATCCCCTATCCTCTTCGTACGAAAGCCCCTCGGAAGAGGGCTCCGCCTGTGTGTCGACTACCGAGCCTTAAACCGCATCACCATTCCCAACAGGTACCCTCTACTGCTGATGCAGGAACTTCAGGACCGGGTTCAAGGAGCACAATGGTTCACCAAAATGGACCTGAAGAACGGATTCCACCCAATCTGTATAAAAGAAGGAGATGAATGGAAAAAAGCATTTAGAACCCGCTACGGCCTGTTCGAATTTCAGGTAATGCCATTCGGTTTAACCAACGCCCCTTCCACCTTTCAAGACATGATGAACTACGTGCTCTCGGATATGCTAGACGTCGGGGTACTAGCTTATATGGACGACATATTGGTTTATGCCGACACGGAAGAAGCGCACGACCGAACAGTTAAGGAGGTACTCAAGAGGCTGCAGAGCAACAGACTAGCATTCTCTCCAGAAAAATGCATATGGAAGGCTACGGAAGTCGAGTTCTTAGAATACATCATTGGGAGAAACGGGATCAGAATGTCGGAAGACAAAGTACAGGCAGTACTCAAATGGAAGACCCTGAGATCGCTAACGGAAGTCCAATCCTTCCTGGGCTTCGCCAACTTCTACCGGCGGTTCATCCTGAACTATTCCAGAGTAGCGAAACCCCTTACGGAACTCACGAAAACGGAGACTGTTAAGGAATGGGCCTGGAATCGGGAGGCGGAAGCCGCCTTCCGGAAACTCAAACACCGTTTCACCATGGCACCAATCCTGGCCCACTTCGACCCAAAGAAACCAGTCGTCATCGAGACAGACACATCGGACTTTGCGCTGGGAGCGGTACTGTCGCAACGAAGCAAAGAAGGGCACCTGCACCCAGTAGCTTTCCACTCAAGAAAGTTCCAACCCGCGGAAATCAACTATGAAATCCACGACAAGGAACTTCTGGCAATAGTGTACGCCTTCAAACACTGGAGACAGTACTGCCAAGGGGCGACTCACCAAGTGCAGGTTTTCTCAGACTATCACAATCTGGAGTACTTTACTACGACTAAAGTACTGAACCGACGACAAGGGAGGTGGGCACAGGAACTGGCCGGCATCAACTTCAAGATCTACTACCGGCCAGGAACCCAAAACAGCAAGCCAGATGCACTGTCAAGGCACTCGGACTACCGCCCAGAAAAAGGGGGGGTAGAAAACCAGCCAGTAATGACGGTTTTAAAAAGCAACCACTTCGAGCGAATGGAGCAGTCCCTCATTTGCTCCTCGGCCCAGCTTGCTGCACTCCCGAAAAAAAGATGGGCGGAGGAGTTCCTAGCAGAAGTCAGGGAAGAAGGAAAGAAGGATGAAGCCTATGAACAGGCGAGGAAACAGGAGGTGGCGGCAGAGGTAGCGCTGCCGAAGGACCAAGAAGTAAAGGAACTAAGTTGGGAAAACAACCTACTATACCAGCGGGACCTGCTCTGGGTACCAAAGGGACTGCTGCAATGGGTTATGGAATCGGAACACGACACGAAGGTGAACGGGCACATGGGGCAGGACAAGACCATCGAGCTAATCCGACGAAACTTCTGGTGGCCAAAAATGAATGAACGAATCATCGACTTCGTCAGAAGCTGCCCCGAATGCCAACAAAACAAAGCATCCCGGTATCAACCCTACAGGCTGTCCTCCCCACTGGAACTGCCATACGCACCATGGCAGTCGATAGCAATGGACTTCATCATGGAACTCCCGACTTCGGAGGCATGCGACCAACTGTGGGTGGTCATCGACCGATTCACCAAGATGGCACACTTCCTTGCTTTCAGAAAGGAAGGAACGATAGCGACGGACCAAGCGACCATCTTCGCGAAAGAGGTATGGAAGTAGCACGGGCTGCCTGCTGACATCGTTTCGGACTGAGACTCCAGGTTTACGTCGGAAACATGGAAAGAGTTCCTACAACTCTCGGGAATTCGGCCTCGGATGTCAACAGTGTTCCATCTGCAGACCGACAGTCAAAGGGAACGGCTCAACCAAACGATCGAAGCCTACCTCCGAGCGTTCGTTAGTAAAGAACAGGACGACTGGGTGCCCCTATTACCGATGGCCGAGTTCGCTTACAACAACTCGACTACAACAGGCAACGGCATGTCCCTGTTTTATGCTAACTACGGCTTCCACCCAGTAGACACGGGCCCAGCGTCAACAGAACCCCTTAACCCCGCCAGTATGATATACGCCCACTGGATGCAGGCCGTGCACGATGAATCCCAAAAGGGACTGGAAGAAGCCCAGGAACGAATGCGGCAGTACACCGACCCGAGCCGGAAACCACCTCCAGCATATCAGGTAGGAGACTTGGTAATGCTCAGCGGACGCAACATCAAGACGCGCCGCCCCTCGAAAAAACTGGAGCACAAGAATCATGGTCCCTTCCAAGTCGAAAAAATCGTCTCCCCACTTGCCGTCCACCTCACGCTGCCTCAGAAATGGAAGATCCACGTCTTCCATGTGTCGCTACTTGAGCCCTATCGAACTAGCGAGCACCAAGCCCCCCCAGATCCGTCGAAAATACTCCGGAAAGCTGACGACATCGAACAGTCGGAGGAGTACGATGTGGAGGAAGTTATGTCCTCGGTCGAACGCGGCCAGAGAAACAACAAGCGAATTCTCTACCTCGTCAAATGGCTCAACTATCCAGAACGCAAAGACTGGACGGAAGAACCATTCGACAACTTTTCGGTAGGTGGTCTGGAGAAACTCTGGGAGTTCCACCGACGAAATCCAGACGCGCCGAGAGACTACCGGCTCACTGACGCCTAGGCGGGATGTCCATAAAAGGGCCCAGCGAAGCACGAGTGGTAGTAGGGATGAAGGGGTTGGAGGACTTCATCTCACACAATGGAAAAGACCCACTCCTCGGGCAAAATGATATCGAAACACGACAAAGCCGCCGACCCAGCGCCTGGCAAGCAGTGCACGTGATCGGAATTATTGAGAGTCAGGAAAACCGTTCAGAACAGACTCCGCTTCTACCTTTCCTTAGGTTCGGTGGTTACATTGGGTTGGGTTCGGACGATGCATTTGCTTAGGTTCGGTTGGTACACTGCTGTCGGTTCGGGCGGACCATTGAAGGATTGGGATCCGAGGGTTTAAGTAGGATTGACCACCCCGGTCCGTATATAGATAGAGGGGTGGGACGGTTGGTACTAGATCCTTGTCAATTGTCGTATCAGATCCTCGTCAATTATCCTATCTCATCTTTGTCCATCATCTTATCTTCTCTTTTCCTCCTTCCTCTCTTCGTCGTTCGTGTCATCGGGCCTGGCATAGGTCCTTCAATATGTACATATTTTTCACCTGATAGTCGGAAACATTTCACGGGGTAGGCATGATGTATGCCCAACCATTTTTGGGTTGCTGCGCTCGCAACGTTGTGCCAAGACGGTAGATAACTAGGCTTGGGTGCAGAGCCGCATGACCAGCAGCGAGAAAATCCTTTCATTCTCCATCTTTCCATGGCCCTCCACAACCACCTCCACAACCACATCTACAACCACATCTACAACCACATCAGCAACCACCCCGCTGCTACCACGCCGCCGCTACCACCACCATCTCGTCCGCGACGTCCGCCGCCTCTTCATCCCCTACTACCAATCCACTACCTATCTCGCGTTTCCTCTCCGTCTGCCGCGTAGCGACACAATGGCTACAGATATCCCGATGGAAGATGCCCCACCTGTTACTACAGTCGGAGCACTTGAACCTCCGTCCGTCGTCAAACAGTGGACACCAAACGATTTGTTCGACTACACACCAATGCAGAAAATCTTATGGAATGACGAGAGTCGGGCGACATTCCGGAAGACGGGGATCGACGGCGAGACATTTCTGGAGTGTGGTGACGACCAATACTTCTGGAAGGGTGTCTGTGAATTGCCGGCCATACCTAGCTACAGGCTTGCAAAATTAGTGCAGATGATCAAGAATATGGGCAAGGAGGAATCGCGAGGTAATGTGTTTCATTTGGGCTCTGTCGAACCGGCTAACACTTTTACAGTTGAGTCACCTTCGCTGTCAGGACCGTGGATCGTCCAAATTGCAAGGCTCAAGTTTCTCTACGGACTACTATGGGGGAAGGGGGATAGCCTACGCGACACCGTTTTATGCGAATTTGAGCATCCGTCGTGGAACCGCGATACGAACTCACACATAGAAGGCGATATGCGGACCGCCGTAAAGCTGTCGCTAAGTGGCATTAGTAGTGGAGCTCAACTAGAGGGTGATTATTGTCTGCCATGCGAGGCGAATGAGCTACTCGTCCGTGGGGCCTATCTGGAGATGTACGATATCCTTCTTGAAGCTCAGGAAGACCGCCTGAAGGTCCTTCAAGAAGGGAAGGCTATACCCCATAGGAAGAAGATCATCCTGATTCTTGGCCAGCCGGGTATCGGAAA
>Ga0307516_10001886_pt1 | contig 28686 bp, 12 predicted proteins | sample 19_EM_MG_FD_203310 | JGI IMG/M metagenome (GOLD analysis project Ga0307516, IMG submission 203310) | Populus trichocarpa ectomycorrhiza microbial communities from riparian zone in the Pacific Northwest, United States - 19_EM | ecosystem: Host-associated > Plants > Roots > Unclassified | place... | reverse complement strand
TACGTACAAAATTCATCCGACAAGAACTACAAAATTAGATAAAATATTATCAAGAATAAAATTAAGATTACAGTACGAGTAAATTTAATTAACCTTAAACTAATTTAAAAAAAAAACAAAAAAAAATATTGTTCACGTTCACGTGAACAGTGCGAATAAAATCAATTAACTACACTAATTTTTTTTTTAAAAAAAAAAAACCTATTTAGAGAACAGTGGAGGCATGCCTCCACTGTTCACCACTATTTCAAAAAAAAAAAAATTGTTTAGCAATATTATTGATTATCAGCTGTCAGCTTCCAGGCAATCTTATCTTTCATTAAAGGAGAAGGATAAACTAAGCCACTATCAAGATAAAAAAAACAATTACTAAAGGTTGAAACTTGAAACTAGATAAAAGTAAAGGTTTAGATCCATGTCAGCAAAACAGGAAAACTCAAGAACTTTCATAACAGCTTTGCCTCAGTTTGGCCACGTAGAAAGCAGCAATTTGCTGCTTTTTATTTTCCTGCGTCTCTAAATTGAGGGACCCATACACAGTAAACAATTTTTTTTTCTTTAACCAAACACAAGCTCAGTGCGTTTTTGAAGAAACACAACCTCTACCTCGTAGCCAAACAGGCTCATTGTGATGCGGTATAATTGAAGATGCATTTAAAGCTTGATCCATAATAATAATAAAAAAGTTACCAAACTAGTGAAGTATGACCTAAGAAGCACAGAGTTAATGTAACTCTACGGAAGACATAATTCTCCAAAAAATTTTGTCTTCAATTCCTTCCTACCAACACAGCCGCGAGGATGGTCTAAATACTTGGTCTTGTGATCATCAATATAGAGACAAGTCATAGGCCATGTTTTGTCCAAACAATCTACAAGCCCAGAGCTCTCAAACTCATCAACCCAAATTCCATGGTTATTAGGCCACAATGAAAAGTGGTGTCCACAAGACATACCTTAACTCCATATCGGGACACTTGTTCGGCGAGATATGGACCAACCGGGCCAGTGCCACTAACGATCACATCAAAGCTAGACCTATCAGCAGGATCAAACCATGAGAAATCAAAATCCAAGAACTCTGGTTTCGGTTCAGGTTTCAAGTCAAGAAAGCTTCCAAAACTTGCTGCTTAGGATTCAGTGGTGGGATTTTCTCCAAGGTATGATGTTGGATTTGTGAGAAGAGAATAAAGGAGTAGGTTTATGGTTTAGAAGATAAATTTTAGCAGCAGGAGCTGGAGAAAATAACCTCAGACAAATAGCCATATACAACACAAGAGAGAAAGAGAGACGGAAAGCAGTAGCCTTCCAAAAAAAGATCGGCAGAGAAATTGTTACTATCGGGAAATGAATTGGAAGATACTATCAGATATAGAAAGGGAGGAGTCCTACGGTCAAGGCAAGAGAAACATATATGTTATATAATTTATCTCTTAGATATATTAATTTACTTGATAAATATATAATAGTTTTGTAAAGTTAAATTTATTATTAAATTCATTTCAATCTTTTAATTTTAAACAGTTAAAACTACTAGTGTTGATATAAAAGATTAATATTTTATAATCAAAGTAAATTCACTCACATTTCTTATAAATTTTCGATGATAGACTTAACTCGTAAAGACTAGTAATTTTATTTTATTGCTAGAATTTGTCCTATCGTAAAATCTTATTAATTTATGATTTAAAAATAAATTTAATTATAGTTTTTAAACCTAACTTAAGGTAGATTAATCTAATACAAATCCTGAGTTGCAAGCCGGTTAAATTAACCTAATTTTTTTTAAAAAAATTAAAATTGTGTTTTTTTATTATATTTTGACTAAGTTTTTTTTCCTGACCATGTCTGTTCTTCCTTTATTTTTTATGAAACCCGACCTTTATTTTTTATGATACCCGACCTGGTTAAAACCCCAGTTCATCCAGGTCCCGGCCAGGCTATGTTTTAAAACAGTGGTTTTAATAACCATGCACCAGCACAATATAGGTTAGAGATAATATTACCAGCATACAATTCCAGAAACTTAACTGTTCTTTGAAAACATACACAGACAGACTTGTTAGACCAACTTAATTATGGATTCCACAATCTCCAATTGTGCACTTACAGGTGATAGAGCCATCATTCATACCATATATGGCTTCTGTCATATTGTTATTTATCATCATCCTTGTTATTTTTCTTCTGGGCTATGATTATATTATCATATGAACTTAATTGTACTTCCAGTAATTTTGCAACTTCTGCTCGTTGGACCATAAGACACGGCAAAATTTAAGTGGTACGAAAAAAACAACAACAACAACAAAAGCTTCAATGCCCTGCTCTAGTCTCTGGGACAAGTTAGACAAGAGGGTGCGGTGCTTGAATAGAACGAGTGTTCTAATTGCTTGCATGCATAACACCAACTCGAATTTCTCACATTAACCAGGAGCAGGTGATGAAAGGGGGTAGAAAATACTAAAAAACAAGACAGCTAATTTGCCCAATAGAAGAATTTAAACATAAGCAGCATCTGCTTGCGCATGGAAAATGGGAAGAGGAAGAAAAATAAGTCACAAACACAGTTAACACAGACAGACTGATAGATGAAGACCACATAGTGTATGACAGTTGATGTTCCAAAAAATGAATCTGAAACTCAACACTATATTACACAATAGCAAGAATCAAGGAATTTGCAGTGTATTCACAGATGACCAGTAACAACAAAAAACAAGAAATGAGGCTTTTCTGTAATAAATATCACATACACCGCATGCAATAACAGCATAGGAATCTACGGTGCTATTTCTGGCACTTGGGGAAGGTTTAGATTCCACATACATGTCAAGATTTCATAGTCCATTGGAGCTCATATGGATGTCGCGGATCTTTGAGCATACCTCGGCAGAAATTCAGCACCGATAAAGCAGTGACTCAAGATCTGCATGAAGGTAGAGTGATGCCTCCACAACAAGCAGCAATTATTATGTACAGCAACAAAACAATCACGCATGTCAGCAGGGCCCTGTCATGGAAACATAAATTTTGCGCTCACTTTATGTACCAGTCAGTTGCTAGCAATTTAAACCACTTCTACATTGCAATAAGAATTGATTGAAGATTTGGGTTTTTTGGTTGTTTGCACCGTTCTATGTAAAAAATGAAGAAATAGGTATGGCAATTGCTTATCATGCCAACTTTTCAGTATGTACTACGAAGAGAAGCAAATATACTAGATAACTAACCATCTATTGCAATTGATAAGTAAATAGTTACTAAACCTATTTTGCATCCACCAACCAAGTTCTAGCATAATAGTTCACAGAAAAAATATATCCAAAAGTAGGTTGCATTTAATTTATTGTCTAGAAACAGAAAGGACAAACACGTGGTTGGTTGAAGAGACAAACATGAAAATAAATCCGTTTTTGATATAGTTTTTTTTTTTTGGAGTGAATTTGTCCTTTAAAAAAAAACAGGAAGGACATATCCCTCTCTCAACTATCTTTGTCGCTTTTGTCGCAAGCCAGTAACAAAATACTATCTTAGTGTCTCGGGACAAATACACAAGGGGCATAATCGTATGTGGTTGAAAAATTAGAGACATAAAAACAGATCTGTCTCTGGGATAATTTTGAAGTGAATTACTATTTTTTAAAAACAGAAAGGACACACATGTCTTCTATGACCCAACTATCTCTATCTCTTATGTCCCGAGACAGTAATCAAACGTTAACTTATAGTCAATCATCATCTAGATTTAAAGTATTTAAATGACAGTATCTTTCTCATTAAACAAGCTAAGGGCAGCATAATGGGCAATGCAGAGGGAGAAAATGCTTAAATGAGCATGTTGTATGGGTTTCTAAAATCTTGCATACCCCTTAACCAAAGGTCTTTTTTAATCTTAAAGAGCATATGGATTCTTTTTGCATCTAGAGATGGAAATAAGCCAATTTTTCCTTTTTCGACTTCTCACATTTTCTGGCCTTAAACTGCTGTTTTCTCTGGCAACTTCCAAATTTAGAAATTTAATGCAGTAAGAAAAATCTTTTAGCATCAATGAACAAAAACTAGAAAATTAGAATTCAAAGGGTAAATCATAGGGCTCTTACAAGAGCTTAGCATTCTTCATCCAGAGAGCTCTTCGAAGGCCCTTGGACTGTTTCTTGAAGTGAAATGCACCATCTTGCATCGTTGCTGTTTTGTCAACAAGAAGCTCAATTCGGTCACCTCTCTCAAGTATTTTCTCGATGTTTTCTACCATAATTGTACGGATCTGCACACACTTTTCCAGCAATTGTGAGCACAATATCAATGAGGGGAAAAATGAAATCCCAAACCGCAACTACCTCCCACCCATCCCCAAGAAAAAAAATTAACAAAGAAAGATTCTAACATCAACAGGCCACAGAAGCATATGACAGTCATGAACTTCAGGAGCCCTAAATGACCTTCTTTATTGTTATTATTATTATTTTGAACCTCGCCTAGATAAACTAAAAAGCTGCAATAAACTGGAACAAAATATTGTGTGATGCATGAGCAAATAAGGAAACCTAGTTTATAGTGAGTTAGCAATTAAGGTTGTTCATTTTATTTTTTTGAGTTCTATAGAATTTACTGCTATTTCTTAGCACAGTATATGAAAAGAGAGTACAATTCATAATTTGGAAGGCACTACCAAATGAATCAGGGATAGAGGACGTTAATATGAAGCAGACAGTTCAGGAATAAAAAAAATGCAGCAGTTAAAGAGAATTTTTTATCTGAATCTCATGAGCAATCATGTGCATGTGATTGTTTACATTCACTTATGTTATTTACCAGGATTGAGATAAGTTTAGCATCATCCCATGAAGTAGATCATCCTGTGACGATGGCATAAGACTGGAGAAAACAGGCAAACTCTTGCTTTACTATATTTGGTTTGGTTCTTACTCTACTTATGAATCTTAGAATTTCTTTTTAGACAGCTGAAAACCTTTGAACTGCATCACGTGCTCAAAGGCACAAAATTTAGCATAGCTTAAACACATTGACTTGTGATAAACAATGCATATTAAGAAAAATCTATGTTTCCATGATATTTAAGTGTTTTATAGATATTTGGAGTATATTGCAAAAACAAACTGAATGTTGTGCTGCTATTAACTGACACCCAGTCTTTCAAACAAGCACCCCTAAACATATATTCTTTATTAGGACCTGTAACAACTATAGCACTAGGAACATTAGAAAATAACATGAGAAGGAGCTTGAGTTCAAACTGAAATAAGTGATCTTTTTTTGTGCACTTGAAGAGTCAGCGATGTGTAGAGGGGTATAGAAAGGCCATCTCAATCATGCAGCCTTGCTGAATATGAGAAAAAAAGAAGATAAAGCTCAACAAATGAGCTAGGAATGGTTACATTCACCCCTCTTTTGGGTTCAAGCCACTGTCTTGGAGGATTGTTGTGCTTGATGTTTTCTCCTTTGACGCGATCAACAGAACATCATACTAGTTGTTGTAATATTTCATTAAAATGAATTCTTTGCTATGGTGCCTTGGTCATAGAGATGTACAAGAAAAATAATGTAAATTGAATTTGCATGAGAACAGAAGATACTTGCCTCGCCAACTTCACCTCTTACACGACTGAGAGTATCAGCACTAGGATTGCTGGAGAAGAATTCCATTTGCTGATGCAGGACCCTTGAGAACTCATCATTCATTGCATAGGCTGGCGCATAGTGAGCAACTCGTCCATAGTTTTTCATGAACCTCATGTGAATGTCCTCCAAGTACGTAAACGGAATCCTCCCTGAAGACATTATAATATACCATAAAGACAACAAGAAAAAAACTAGAAAATCTCTATCATGACCAAGTGAGAGTTATTCAATCGCAGTGATCCAGCAAGAGACAGAAAACTAAAGGTAAATAACAATGCGACACATAACTATATAAGAAAACTAAAGGTAAATAACAAAGTGACACATAACTATTATCAGTCGCCATCTGAAAACCACAATTTCATCATTTCAAATCAGCTAAATGCCATAGATGGACCACTGAGAAACAGGGAGATAAACTCATGCCGGTCATTAAATGTCAAACATAACAAAAAACTCTTTTCTTCTTCTTCTTCTTCTTGTTTTCTAATCAAAAGTAAATTCCGTCAACAGAAGCAACAATTTCTAAGCAAATCATTTTCTGCGTGAAGATAAAATCAAGATTGCTCTCTTTCCAAAACTTTACATATCTCATTGTGAATTAAGTCCTAAAATCGGGTAAAATAATTTCAAACCCAAGGAGTTGGCCTGGTAATTTAAAAGGTATGATCTTGGAGCCATCGCCAAGTGGAATTTATGAAATTCCTCTTAATGAATCTGATAAGAAAAATTAGTTCTGGTTGACTGGTCGGAGGATGCTCCTTACCTCGAATTAAAAAAGTAAAATAATTTCATTTTCCGGCGATTCAAATCAACACACGATTCAGTAACTGAAACCAATATAATCAGCAAGGAAAAAAATTTAAATCCAATAGTTTCACTGTCTAATCAGTTCAAAATTGAATTTGAAATAAAATATAACATAATATAAGAGTAAGTGGCGAAGAATGGAAAGCTATGGATACGTACTGCCGAAGGTGTCGTTTGCCATACAGAGAAAAGTGAGGCCATCGGATCTGAGTATGTGAAATATGTAACGATCTTGCGAGAAGCAAAGCCTTGAATCAGCTTCCGATGGAAGCTTCTCCAGGATCCGTCTCGCCACCGCTCCTGTGTTTCCCGTCACCGCGCTGAACTCAGACAGCACCACCGTTCCCCTCGCCACTACCGCATAAATGATCGCCATCTCTATCTCTCCCTCTCTGTATTTTCAATTTGACGGTGGTGGCATAGAAATTAGTTTTTTTTTAGTATTTAGTGAAATTTTTGGGGTTTTGAAAGGGAGTTGGGAGATCAAAGGGTGGAGACGGCCAGCTATATGATTATTGCCACCGGTAAGTCTACGCGGGGACAAGAAGTCCTTCGATCGGTGGGATTTTATTTAATAGCGCGTTTGATACAGTGAGGATTTTTAGCTTTCAAATATCTCTTTTTAAATATATTAAAATAATTTTTTTAATTTTTAAAATTCATTCATATTATTAATATTAAAACAATCTAAAAATACTAAAATAAATAAATAAATAATTTTTTTTTCAAAAATATTTTTAAAATATAAAAATAAATAGATTCTAAGTAAATTATGATATTGTTTGTTTTTGCGATCCAACCACGTACTATTAAAAAACTTTTCTTCAAATTAGTTTTTGCGTTTCTGAATCATTTTGAATTGTAAATGTCAAAAATAAAATTTTAAAAATAAAAAAAATAAATTTTTCTTAAAATGCTTTTAAAATACAAAAATAAATAGGCTCTAAATAGATTGTGATATTATTTGTTTTTGCTATCCAATCACGTACTATTGAAAATGTTTTCTTCAAATTATTTTTTGTGTTTCTGAATCATTTTGATATGGTGATGTCAAAAATAAATTTTAAAAGAATAAAATAATATATTATTTTAATATATTTCCAAATAAAAAACACTTTGAAAAGCAACTGCTACAATATTACCCTTGTCACCTTCCACGTTGGATCAATATTTTTTTTAAGTTAAAAAAAAATATCCAAGCATTTGTTAATATGTTTATATATATAAAAAATTAAATTATATAGAGATTGATATGATAGAACTCGGTCAACTTGAAAAGTCTAAAAAAAACCTCGACAACTGGAAAAAAAATAATTTGACTAAAAATAATTTTAAGATAACATTATTTTTTTTAATATCGAGACAATAATATATTAGATCGATATAGGTCAACCCAAGCTAACATGTAAAATTCATAACTCGAGTCATAAGACCATGATAATCTCATGGAAAGTAAATAAAAAAAACATATTGAAGCTCGATTCTCAATCAACTCAATGTTGATGAATGAAATTGAAAAAAATCAATTAAAAAAGACAAAAAAAACTTGAGTCAACCTGTCAAATATGAATTATGAGACCAAAATAACTAAATAAAAAGCAAGTTAAAACAAATTATGAAGCTCAATTCTCAATTAATCCACTTTAAATAATGAAATTGAAAAAAAAAATCAATTAAAAAGGAACAAAAAAAGACCAGAGTCAACCCCATCATCAAACTGGAATAACCTCATAAAAAATAAATTATGAAACTTAACTCTCAATCAATCCAGGTAGTGAATGATGAAATTTGAAAAAAAAAATCAATTAAAAAAAGGATAAAAAAATCAAAGTCAACCTTATAAAAACCAAACTGAAAAAAATTATGAAGCTCGATCCCCAATAAATCTAATGTTAATGGATGAAATTTAAAAAAATTAAAAAAAAAATTGTGTCAATGAATAATACTTTGCGAGGAGAGGAACAATGATTTCCCCTTCTCAATTAGTTCTTGTTAACATGTTACAACAATCAAGCTATGCTGATTAAAAATTTGTTTGGTGGTAACAAAAAATCTAAATAATAGAGAATTAGTTGGCGTTATTATTAAACTTAGCCTAACAAGATAACCTTAAAACCTCTCAATCCGATTTCTTACCTAGTCTAGGTTTAAAATTAAACCGTATAAAAGTTTTTCTAATATGACTAGTAAACTTGGTTGATCCAAAAACAACCTGACTGGTTGGTAAAACAAAGTTTGAGGATGAGATTGAGAAAAAAAAAATGAAATTGACAAAAAAAACTTTTCAACCCAAATTCTTACCTGGCTCAGATTTAAAATTAAATCGTGTAAGAATTATCCAAACATGACCCAATCAACTTGGTCGATTGGTAAAAAAATCTAAAGATGAAATTGATAAAAAAAATCTCTCTCGCTCCAACTCTTTGTGTAGCCCTAGTTTAAAATTAAATTGTTTGTGAGTTACCTAGCATGATCTAGTCGACTTGATTGGTTCAAAGATAACCTGAGCAGCTATTAAAAAAAATTATAGATAAAACTAAGAAAAAAATAATGAAATTAAAAGGCAAAAAAAAGAAAATGGAAAAAGAGAGAGCACTGAAGCTCCATAAAGAATCCAATTTTTTTAGTAGAATATGTAATTACACCTGACTTGACAGGGTGATTCGAGAAATTCATGATTCTAATCCTGGCTCGGTCTGGATTTTAATTTAAATCATAAAAGACCAAACTCAACCAAACTTAGTTTACTTGTGATCTTATTGTCCTGGTTAAACTCGATCTAATCAACCCCATATATTTAATAAAGAAAAAGAATTTAAGTTAACTTGCTGTTTCATGAGTTGATGACTAGACTTTTTTAAAAATGATACCTTAAACAAAGTTCGAAAACTATGATCTCATGTGTGCGCGGACAATGCATAGAGAATCGATGCCACTTCTTAGACTTGACTTGCTCCTTCCTTTTAATTTTAACCAACAATTTTTTTTTGTTTTCCACACTGTTTTTTTCTCTTTTTATTTATTGGAATAAAGAAATTACAGAAAATGTGGACTCAAAGAACTTATGAATATAAAATCCTAAGCCTTATTATTTGTTATTGAGCCACCTTTTGTTGTTAAATTAAATAAATAAAATGTTATGAATGGCTTTGGAAAGGGAGGAGACAATTTAATTTTTTCAAAATATGGAAGGAGGTATTTTATTTTAGGATGGAGAAATAGGTAATTTAATATCTTGTCTTTATGAAGAGATTAATTAAGAAAAAAGCAGAAAGAGCTACCAATTAAAAGAACTTGCTTACTAAATAGATGATAAATTAGTATTTAATTAAACTAATACAGTTTGTTTTGTTTTGTTTCATGACTATAACTAATAAAAAGCCAGGTGGAGTAAAAAAATAGAATATAAATCGTTATATATATAAAAATAGATAGATTGAAAATCATAAATAAGAAAACCTGGGTTTATCACGAGTTATAACAGACAACCACTACACTATTGCCTGCACTATGTGTACGGATTTTTGGATGCAAAAATATTATTCACGTGTGTTAATGTATTTTTATCAAGAGAAAAAACTATATGAGAATTTATTTAATGAGATTTGATCAATTTAATAGATTTAAAGACAACTAAATACTGATAAAAATATAATTTCAATATAAAAAAATTAAGATAATATTTAAAAAATATATATTAAAAGAACAATATATTAAATTTACTTTGATCAACCCAAGTTAATTGTCAAATCTGCTGTCCAGATCATGAGACCATAATAACTATATAGAAAACAAAGAAAAAAAAATATCCAAGTCAATTGGCCTAACTTATAACTCAGGTCATAAGACCGTGATAACCCATAAAAAACAATATATATTTATATATGAACCCCAATTCTCAATCAATTCATTGTATAAAGATTAAATTAGAAAAAAAATGACAAAAAATAACCTGAGTCAACTGAGATTAACCTGTTAAACTCGGATGAGGAAACTGAGATAACTCTATAGAAAGTATATAAAAAAAATTATAAATGTAAATTCTCAATCAACTTAATGTTGAATGATGAAATTAAAAAAAAAACATTCAATTAAAAAAGAACAAAAAAAATCCTGAGTCAACCTGGCTAACCTGTAAAACTCACAACTCGGGTCATAAAATCACAATAACCCCATAAAAAATAAATTAAAAAAAAATTATGAAGCTTAATTTATGATCAATCTAGTACTGAATAATAAAATTAAAAAAAAAATTAAAAATAGACTCAAGTTAACATGGTTAACTCATAAATTCTACGATTTAAATTATGAGATCGAGATAAGTTTATAAAAATTAAATAAAAATAAATTATAAAATTTAATATCTAGTAAATTTAATATTGAATGATAAAATTAAAAAAAAAAACTAAGTTTGAAAAAAAAATCTTTAAAAATTTAAGGATGTTGGAATTTCATGTTAATAAAAAAAGCTCCATTTCGAAGGTGAACCATACAGAAGAGAGCTACTGTACTGGCTTTTTTTTCCGGGTTTTTCGGGGGAGGTTGCTATCTTATAGATTCTAGATCCTAAAATGTCAAGGAATTTTAATATATTTTAAATAATAATAATAATAATAATTAATAATTTCGAAGTAGGATTCCCTTGTGTTTTTTTTTTTGTCCTTTTCTTCTTTCGGTAAATTCAGGAGTCAAAGGCCCAAAACCAAAAAAGTCACAATCTTACAGACAAGCTCATGGGGCAACCACCACATCAACCCAAAAAATTGGCCTAACTCCTTACACAAACTCCTGCTCTGGTGTTTTACTTCGGTTTCCATGGTGTGGAGATCACCTCCTGTGCTTTTGTTGAAATAGTAATTAAGTTGTAAGAAACCTGAAATCCCATGAATGACTTTCATCTGGTAAGAAAAATCAGAATGTAACTTGTGAGTTTCTTGTCGGTCCATTTGGAACTTGAATCTTAAAAATAGCAATGAAGCTAAACTAATATTATTGATTAAATAATATTTGATTACAACCTTGAAATAAAAGACACAAAGAGAGATAGACAAGACTTATCTTATCTTCCTATACTTTTATTTTAATTAAAATTATAAAGATTTACTCTAAATGTATAACATAGATGAATTTATTTTATATTTTTGTATTTTTTTCTTCAATTAAATATGATTTCATAGCTTCTATATGTATTTCTTTTATGTTGAAATATCAACCAAATTAAAAAAAATATCTAAGAGGCATCAGTGATACATTGTTCAGCAAGACACATAAAATTATAGATTGAAACAATATTTTTACTATTTTTCCCTCCATTCCAAAAATCCATGTCCTGGCTAGTAGGGGTATTATTGTCAATTCCATATGACCATTAATTATTATCAAATTAATTGGGTCAAATCAATCTTTCTTCCTTTTCAAGTACAATGTAATTACTAATTTAATCTTGACTAAAAAAAAGAAGAAAAACTAGCACTCCAGGTTTTTTGGTAGCACAATTAAATTATTTCATTCCCCTTGAAATTTCAAAAAACTTATACTGGGTTCAAGGGTATTAAAATCTTTTTAGTTTGGTTATTTTGTAATTCTTGGGTCTTTTTAGGGGCAACAAGGTCATTTGATGAAAAGAAAATTATTAAAAAGACGGTTAAGGGTGCGTGAACAGTTGCAAACAAGTTTTGGACGGCACGTGCGATGTTGTCCAGTAGCTGAAAAGTTACTTCTGAAGCGGCAACCAAATCATCTTAGCGACGGCCTCTCCATGATTGGGTGGTGTATGTGGTCTATATTCTTTGGTTTGGTGGGAATGACCTTTTCTTTTTCTCCCTCTCTTTTACTCAATTTTCATGCTAGCCCTCCATATTTTCAAAGCCACCATTCAATTATTATTTTTCTTAATATTTGATTTCTTTTCTTTTAATTACTATTTTTTTTATTTGAAATAATTTATAAAATTATAATTATTTTTCAATTTCATCCCTAATGGATTTTTTCAATCTGTCAAATTTTGTTTTCATTCTTTTTATTGCTATTTATTTTTATCTAATATGGTTTTTAAAATTAACTTTTTTATATAGTTTTATCCTCGAGTTTTTTTTCCCATCAAATTTGATCCTGATTTTTTTAATTGTTGTTTTTTTTTATCTTGAGATTTTTCTAAATTAATTTTTTGTTCATCTTTCAATATTAAATTAGTCAGGTATTGAGCTTTTTAATTGAGTCTGAGCCTAGAAGACAATCTAAATTTGGCTTTATTAAAAGAATTTTTTTAAATTAAATTAATTAATTTTATCTTTCAACATTAAACTGACATGGTATTAAGCTTATTGGTTAAGCTCGGATGTTGAATTTAATGAATTACAAGTTTGAAAGATCATCTCAAATTTTGATTTATTTTCTTTTTTAAGCTTATTTTTCTCGTGCTTGAACATTGTTTTGCCTTTTTTTTTAATTTTAGCTGCTTTTGATAAGATTTTTTTTTTGTTTTGAAAGGACCACGGTTTATTACAGTCTCTTTCAATTATCCAAAATTTAAATATTTTTTACTTATTTAAAAGCACTAGTATTACATGAAGATTTATTTTGGCACCAAAAAAAATGCTGGCGTCAGGCTAGTCCAATCTAAACGTAAGAGTAAGAGGTGCTTAATCCTTCGATTCCTTCCCCCATTTGTACTGCAATTTTTGTAATATTTTAAACCACACTTTCCTTTCCTTTTCCTTCTTTGTAAACTTCTTACACACGGTTGGGTTCTCCACTCGTTTCACAAACTAAATAAAAATCCCTAATTTCTTTTTTCATATCTCTAGTCCCTACTGGACCTTGCTTGCTGGTTGCTTCAGATTAGCCTACAAAGTCAAGTTTACAAGATATCCAACTCCTGTTCTTCAATCACATGGGAAATCCGAACCCTTGATAGGCTAGTGGGTTTCCTTGATCATGGAAAAAGTTTGCTGGGCGGCTCAGTGGTTCATCCACCGATTGGTCCATCAGCTCAAAATTCCAATTTGGATCATGACTGGTTTGTGCCATTGAATGGGTCGCATTAGTTGCAGTAATGTCATGTATGCTAGACCTTTTCTTTTCCTTCTTCACTGAGTTTAGACGAAGAAAATACTTCTGGGCATGACTGGCCACCTGTGTAGGTGTTCTTGACACAACTGCATTTCTTGAAATACTCCTCCAATCTCCCTTCCCATATTTTTGCAGTCCAATCAAGAACAGCCTGCCCAAAACCATAAACATCAGCACAAAATCAATTAATTACCATGAGATTGAATAGTTTTTCGACGGAGCATCTAGTTTCAATAACAATTACCATACTAGTTTTTTTCCAATTGCAAGAAAAGTAAGGAATCAACATGGCTAATTATTACCTGTGCTCTTCTTCTGTCCAAGGAGTTCCTTTCCTCCTCTCTGTATGCTCTCTCTCCTTTCCTGATCTAGACTCAGCAGCAGCACCACCCAAACTCGTAGTCGAGTCGCCCCACAACTCATCCTGATCATAAAGCGGCACCTCAACTCGTCCAGAGTCAATCTCCAAGACATCGTGAACCAAATCCTCGTAATGTTTCCTTACTTCACGCCAACTCTTTCCAGGAACATAGCTTGAAATCTTTTCCCACCGTCTTGGCGTTTCCTCAGGGAACAAAACAAGGGCCTGCTCGAATTGCTTGTCTTCTAGCCGAGACCAAGAGGAGAGATGGCTACTCATCGTCGATTATTAGTATTTGTTTGATGGATTTGTGTTCTTACTTCTAGCCTTGCCGCCGGCTTTTATGTCTGGAAATTTGAAGAGGGAGAGGGAGGGGTGAAACTGTTTGTTTGATTGTTTAAGGATTAACGTTAACTTTCGGCAAGCGCATATTTAACACGTTGTGTGTAATGTATTTGTTTGAGGAGATGCTTTTGCAGTTTGCTTTCTTGTTCAACGGGAGTGCGCTACACGTGTCTTTTTTCTTACGAACGTCGGCTGAGATTCTGTCGATTTGTCTGCATTTTCACTCTTTTACAAATTTTAGGCTTCGCAAGTACCAGATTCTAGATACTATACATGTACTTACAGCTGGATTTTTCTTTATTTAATTCTGATTTTAAATATATAAACTCATCATCATTATTATGTTTAAAATCATTGTTTAAACATAAAATTAAAAAAAAATTCATACGCTTTACTAAAAAATAAAATTCCAACTCCGTGCAATAAAATAAAATAAAAATAAATGATGGGGTATTTAAATAATTTAAATAAATAGTGTTTGACACCGTATTTTAAAAGTGCTTTTAAAAAATTTTGAAATTTTTTTATTTTTTATTTAAATTAATATGTTTTTGAAATTTTCAAATTATTTTGATATACTGATGTTAAAAATAATTTTTTAAAAATAAAATATTATTATTTTAATATATCTTGAAATAAAAAACACTTTGAAAAACAACCGTTGCCACACTCCAAAGAACAAGATTACCGCATGTTTTTCAATTATTCTTGAAATCAAGATAGTTAAGGCAGAGAATAAATGTCATCAGCTCTAATTTACTGTGAATGATATTTTTTTAAAATTTACAAATTAATTTATTCCTCTAATCTCATGATTTAAATGCGATTTGTGAGAAGAAGGTGAATCTAGACACCTCTAAGCAAGGATTTAATTATTGCAAACATTAAGTCAGGTGACTACAAGCAGGGAAATGTTCCATTAATTTTTACTGCTCTTTGATTTTGTTCTTGTTCTTAGCTATATCTATCTATTATCTAGTCATCCCATGGTGGCATATCTACGTGCTTGGAAAGCTGGAAAGAAGCTGTTTATTCAACCTCTGAGATTATCCAATTTCTTGACCTGATCACTTGCAATTCTTTAATTTTCCTCAAGAATCTCAGTCCAAATGTTCTCTTTTGAAATTCTACAGATGACCCACTTCGTCCTGGTTGCGGAAGAACAGTCTTAAATTAATATTCTTCAACTTGCAATTTGGATAAGATTGTGCATCTCTCTAGCTATCGGTCCAACCAACCAGAGATTCTGGCATTTAAATAATCCCTACATCCTGCTTGTGCTGATCCTTTGAATCGAGATGATGATCTCTTTATCAGTGATGAAAGCGACCGCTGATCCTTTCTTAACTAAACTTTTCGCAGGAAAACGATGAGGGCTAACGCACCAACCTTATCTTGCTGACAAACAAAGTGGTTGCAAGTAAAACAAACTCAACTGATCAAAATTATTAAGGATGTTGTCTTTGCATCAACGCAATCAAATATATGTTGAAAACGACTAACCCAACATGAACAATATATATTAATATTAATGAAATAGATTGAAGATGAGACGAGTACTTGAGTATTTTGATATATCAACCCAGTTAACAAATGTTCTTGGAACACATGTTAAAAATTGTTTACAGTGTGTTTTCAGGAGAGCGGAAGGTGAGAGGAATGGATTAGATGAATGGAGATATATGAGGGTAGAAAGTTACTAAAACTTCCATTGTTTGGAAGAAAAGAAAGAAAATGAGAGGAGAGGGAAGAAGAAATTATGAAAATTTTCCCGAGAGCCCCCAAAAATCAATTTCTCCGTCTTGAAGAGAAAGTGAGGGCAGGCAAAATGTGTAAAATTATTTTAATGAAGTTTTTGTATAATATGCCTCTTTTAATTTTGCCAAAATTAATAAAGTAACATAACAAATATACTAAAAGTAAATGTAGTTTTAAACCATGGACCATGACTATTTTTCTCCTAAATCATATAACATTTGTCTTGACTAATAAGGTGATAGTGTCCTTTTGTTTTAAAATGAAAAATAAAAATACTAAAATATCTTTAGAGGAAAAAAAAATAATGTTTAGCGTATAAGGGTAGTTTTGATTTTTTAATTTTGGATGAACAATAAAATTACTTAAATGTCCTTAAAGTTACTTAAATGTCCTTAAAGTTAAAAATAAAAACTCTTCGGTCGAGGGTTATTTTTTACTTTTCAAGTTGATACTTTTTGTTGTTTATTGTGTTGTTAGGGTATTATGGTAATTTACACAAATTAATTAATATTATATTTTAAAAAGTTGCTGATGTGTTGGCGGCACTTGCACATTTTGATCCGTGTCGTCCAATGGTGGAACCTACTCTTCCGTCGTCTCTTTGGATGCACCACCATGTTTTTTCTATTATGGTGCGACGGGTGTCATCGGAGAGAGGATGATTTGTTGATGTTAGCCTTTCCCCCATTCTTTTCTCTCCCCTCCTAAATTGCAAATTGGTCTTCTTGTTTTTTTATATTTATACTTCGGTCCCTTTTCTTTTAATTTTTAATTTTTGTCCCTCGTTCTTTTGTAGAGGTTTTTTTCTTTCAATTTAGACCTTCAATTCAAATTTATATATATTATATTTTTAAATTTGGTCCTTATTCTTTCGATTTCTTATTTTTTTTCCTTTGCTCCTTTATAAAAGTTTTATTGGTTTTCAATTTTACCCTTCAATCCAAGTTTGTGTTGTGTTATTATTTTTAGTTTGGTCCTCATTCTTTTATTGTTTTTCTTTTTGTTGGAGTTATTTTTTCTTTTAAATTTAACTCTCCAATAAAAAACTTGTGTCTTTTTTCTTTTAATTTCTTAGTTTTGTCATTGTTCCTGTTATAAAAGTTTTATTTCATTTTAATTTAGTCATTCAATTATAATTTGTCATGTATTCTTTATTTTTTTTTTAATTTGATCCCTATTCTTTTAATTTTTATTTTTTTTCACTTATCCCTATTATAAAAAATTTATTAGTTTTTTAATTTCATTATTCAATCCAAGTTTATGATGTGTTGTTGTTGTTGTTGTTGTTGTTGTTTAATTTGGTGTTCATTATTTTATTCTCTCTTTTTTTGTTGGGATTATTTTTATTTTAAATTTAACCCTCCTCAAAAACTTTTAATTGCCCTCTAATTTATTTTATTTTGATTTTCACCCTCATTCTTTTAATTATAATTTTTTATTTTAGATCATTTTGCATTGTTAATTTATTTTCCCTATTTTATTTTTCAGTGTTCAATTTGCTAAGGATTATGGTTCACCATTTTTCTATATATGATGCTTTCGATTTAATGACCGGGTCATGAGTTTGAAAAGTTGGTGTTAGTCGACATCTTTTTTTAGTTTTTTTATTTCATCATTCAGCATTAGTTTTTTTTTTTTTTAAATTAACTCTATGGTTTTCTTTGATTTTTTTTCTATCGAGTTATCTCGATCTTATGACGTGGGCCATGAGTTTTGCGGGTTACCACTGGCTGGCTCACCTCTTATTACCTAGATTACATGTCTATTGCACTACCTGGAGTTGACTCAAACCTTTTTTTATCCGATTTTGTGCCTCCATGAATTTTTTCCCCATTGTTTTGTCTTTTTTTTTAAGGATCTGTTTGTTTGCTATTGATGCTTATTCTTTTATCATCTAATTGAAATTAAACCAACTTATTAAACTCGATTTCTCTTATTTGTTTTGAAACGTGCTTGTGATACGTGAATATTAGTTTTTGCAAGGAAAAAAATTTAGATCTGCAGCATAGCACGGACCTATGCCTAGTAAAAACATATATTTCATGCCTTTTAAAGGACCATAAAGTACCCATTAAAAAAAAAGAAATGGAGAAATAATTGTGCACACAAACTCAGTGCATTGTGGATAAGAATAACGCAAATATTATTTTGTCCTGTTTAAAAAAACTCATTTACACAACCTCTAGGGGTAGAATTGTAATTGCACAAGGACCAAACAATCATTATCATTTTGATTAAGGTCTAAGATGTCTTTTTCTTTTTTGATTGTACATTGTAACGATGAAGATGCCCTTGAAATACAAAAAATCCTACATATAATATTAGGGCAGTTTTATCTTTCTCTTTAAAAAAGAAGTAAATTTACTTTTTTGCCTTTTGAAACAAATATATTTTTGTAAGTATTGGGTCAAGACAGGGGTGGATTCGGTTTTTGATTTGAAAACCAACCATAAATTTACCTGTCACCCCTTCAATCCAAAAATTTTAAACTAGGGTCTAAGAGCTTATTTATTTTTTCAATGTGGTCATTTTATAGTTATGGGGTCAAGACAAAGACAATTTGATTTTTGTTTTAAAAAATAATATTTAAAGAAGAAAATTTGTTGGCGCGTTCTGTTCATGCACTAGCGTGTTAAGCCACTCCACACACTTTAGGCTGTGTGCGCGGAGGGTTTAGGTGGTGGAAATTTCTCATTTGTGGCGGCTTTAGAAAGATCACAACGTCCTCTTCCAAATAAGGTGGCGTGTGTAGTGGTGCTCTGATAACATTTTATTTATTTATTTTTATGTGTTTGCCTTGTAAAGCATGTTGTCCATTCAGAAACTTCATGTTTTTCTCTTATCTTGTTTTGATAATTGATTTGGTCCTCTTGTTTTTTATTGTATGATTTTTTTTAATTTCTTTTGTAAACTTTAAATTTCTTTTCAATTTCACCTTTGATTTAAATGTTATATTTCCTTCTATTTTATCATAGTTTTAGGTTAGGTCCTTATTATTCTGATTTTAGGTTTTTGTTTTGATGTTTTTGTGAAATATTTGTTTTTTTTTTCAATTTTACCCTTGAATTAATGAATGTTATTTCCCTATTTATATAAAATTTAATTTTATTCAATTTTATCCTCTAATATTGGAATGTTATTTTTCCTTTTTTTTTTCGTTTTGATTTTGGATTTAATCATTTTTCTTTTGATTTTGGGTTTTTGTTTAGTGTTCTCTTTTGAAATGCTTTATTTTTTTTAATTTCACCTTTAAATCAATGAATGTTATTTACCCCCATTCATTTTTTGTTTAACATTTAATCCTCATTTTTTCATATTATTTTTTTAGAGAGGGGGAGGGGGGGTTATCAAATTGAGTTTTTTTTCATTTTCATTCTCTAACATTGAAATGTTATTTTTTCTCTTATTTGTTTTGGTTTTAGATTTGATCATTTTTCTTTTGATTTTAGATTTTTTTACTTGATTTTTTTTTTGTAAAATGTTTTTTTTTTAATTTCATTATTGAATCAATCAATATCTTTTTCACAATGATCTTTTTGTTTAGCATTTGGTCCTCATTTTTATATTACTATTTTTTTGGGGGACTTTTGTCAAATTATTATTTTTTTAATTTCATTATTTGATAAAGTTGGTTGTGAATTGAGAGTCGTGGTTGTCGCTAATAGAGCTGTATTGGGTTCATGATCGAGGTGGCGAGTTTGAAAGGTTGATTCAAGTGATATTGGTATTTTTTATCCTTCAATACTTTGCATTTTATCATTTTTCATGTTTCTTTAAAAATTATCATGGCCTTATGCATAGGCTGGATTCCGACAAGTAAACTCAGCTTTGCTTGGGTTATTTATTCCCCTTTTATTTTTTTTTATTTTCTTTGTGATGCCCTTAGTTAGATTGAAATGTATTTTTATTGTCTTTTTTCTTTTTAATTAACTTTTTTTTTTAACCATGATCACTCCTTTTTGTTTCTTTGTTCAATGCATCTTGTGTAATGAGATAAGACATTCTTATTCGACCCAACCGGGTCTATGAGTCAAATCCCTACTTTTTCTTGCTTTTTTTAAACTAAGTTTGTGATCTCTTGATGTTTTTTAATGCTAAGATATTTTTTCCTAACCCGTGGCGTAGTGCGAGTCATGGATTAGGTCAAATTGATTTCACATGTAAGCATTTGTGACATGTAATGGCTATGATTTGGGTTTTTTTTAGCATTTGGGTTATTTATTACTGAGTTTTACTATATCAATGTCTTTTCTAGTTCAACTTGAAACCTAGTCCAAGCCAAGCTTTGGGTCATGGGTTTCCAAAATCAACCTGTTGATAGTGTTTGATATTGTAGTAGCAGTTGTTTTTTAAAGTGTTTTTTGCTTGGAAATGCATCAAAATAATTTTTTTTTTTTACATCAATACACCAAAATGATCTAAAAATACCAAAAAAATTAATTTGAAGCAAAAACTTTTTTTTTCAAAAGTACGGTGCTATCACAAAAACAAACACCGTCTAAATTCTAAGATCGATTTTAATTATGACAATATTGTTTTTATTTTATTTTATTTTAAATCTGGGTTAAATGAGAATGATGAACTAGTAATTGGACAAATCATACACAGATCTGGGCAATAAATTGGACATTTTTATAGGCAAGTTATGCTCGTAAATTTGGATGATTCAAACCTAAAATCAAAATTGAAATTGATTTTTTTTACGACACGTGTCAAGTTCTTAGTTTTTGTTCTTTATTAGAGATTATAAACAAGGATCAAAAAAGAAAACAAGACTCTGGAAAAACTTTGAACGCACAAAATGATTTTTTTAAAATAATTATATACGGTAGGGAATATTGAATTGAAAAGCGGGAAATTATGTAGTGTTTTTTAGTTTGTCTTTCTTACTATTTTACTAGAACTATTTTCATCAATCATCGTGCATTTGGCTACATATATGTTATTTTCAATTCTTTTTGGGTTATATGATATAAGAGTTCTTTTTTATATTTTTTTTTTCAATTTAAAAATTTTATTTTATTTTATTTTATTTTTCTATTCAGAAATATTAAACTTTCTTAGTTTTTTCTATTCGAATGGAATGATTTTCCTATTCGTTGTTAATAAGGTTTTTTAATTTTCAATTTTAATAACTTTTCATAAATAAAAATTAAGTGCTTTAAGAAACTTCTATTTTCTTGGTTTTTTAGATTTTTGTTATGAAAAGCCTATAGCAATTATAAATAAATATTGCAATAGAAGAGAAATTAAAAAGAACATAAGATTTAACATGGTTTGACAACGTGCCTATATCCATAAGAGCGATGGGCTTTTATTTTCACTATATCAAAATAAGATTACATGATATGTATTTAAAGTAGACCCTAAACCGTCTAAGAAATCCTATCCGTTTAAGGAGCATTAATAATTTTTTCATAATACCCCTTTATCGTACTGCGGGGGCATTGCCCCTACACCCCAAACTTTTTCAAGCAACAATTCACTAGAAGAAACCAATTCCATGATCATATGAAGCCTTACATCTATGTACTTGGTCCTTGCATAATACACCTGATTCTTTGCCAAGTAAATGACACTTTGTCTGTCATAAAACAACTGCACTCTACCTTACTGAATGCCCAGCTCTTTGACCAAACTTGTACACCACAAGACTTCATTGGCAGCCTCAACCACTACCATATATTCTGACTCAGTAGTAGATAATGCAATTAGAGAGTGAACCATAGACTTCCAATAAATAGGTCCTCCAATCAAAGTAAATACATAATATATGGTAGACCTCCTATCATCCAAGTCCTCTGCATAGTCTCCATCTACATATCATATAATTAAAGGATTACCCTATTGTTTACTAAACATGATATCATAGTTTGTATTACCCTTCAAGTATTTGAAGATCCACTTGAATGCATCTCAATGTTGTCGTCTTGGATTTAATAGAAACTTGCTCATCACAGTGACTGAGTGTGCCAAATATGGTTTTGTACAGACCATAACATACATTAAAAACCCTACTATACTGGCATAAAAGGACCTTTGACATGTCTTTCACTTCATCATTTGTCCATGGGCATTATGCAATAGATAATCTGAAATGATTCACTAAAGGTATACTAAATGGTTTTGCATTATCCATGTCGAACCTTTCCAACACTTTCTTAACATAGCTATGCTGAGATAACTATAATCTCCAGGTAGCTCTATCTTTATGAATATCCATCACAAGAATCTTCTTAGCAGTACCAAAATCTTTCATGTTAAATTCTCTACTCAACAAAGTCTTCAACTTGTTGATCTCACATCTTTTGTATCCAATCCTAATTATATAAGAGTGAAGTCGCCTGGACCACTACCTCAAAAATTATTTTAGTCCATAAAATGATTTCCTTAATTTACAAACCAAGTGTTCTAGTCCAGGTTGACTAAATTCTTCTGGTTGTGCTATGTAAATTTCCCCCCTCAAATCACCATGGAGAAAATATGTCTTGACATCCATCTACTCTAACTATATATATCAAAATGTGCTATAAAGCTTAACACTACCCTGATGGAAGTATATCTAACTATAGGGGAAAATATCTTATCTTAGTCAACCCCTTTTCTTTTGTGAGTAACTCTTTGCTACTAGATGAGCTTTGAACTTCTCACTTTTATTTTTTTATATTGCTTGTTTCTTCTTGTACACCTATTTGCACCCTATCACCCTCTTTCTTTCTAGAAGTTCAATCAACTCTCATGTCTAGTTCTTATATAGAGATTCATTTTCTTCCTATATAGAACCTATATACCCATATATTTACTTTTATCTTCGTTGTGTAATGCCTCTTGAAAAGTAGTAGAATCTCTATTACTAGTAACAAGTGTATAAAAGACCATATCTTCAAAACTATACCTGATGGATGGCCTGATAATGTGTTTAGGCCTACCTAAAGCTATATTGTCATGTTGCTGATCTTCTGAACTATAACTCCCTGAATTGTTAATGGTTTTTTTTCTTAATATGACTATCTAGCTCTACATGTACCTCATGGGCATTGTTGCTGCAATTTTCTACCACATGTTTCTTTTCTTCTTGAATACGCTGCAACATGCCTTTTTTTATTTATAAAAAACTACATCTCTATTGATAACCATCTTGTTTGCCTTTAAATCCTATAGCTTGAAACCTTTTAACCCTTTTTGATACCCCAAAAAAGATATATTATCTAGACTTCACATCAAGCTTTGACCTCTCATCATTAGAAACATGCATATAGGTTGGACATCTAAACACTCTCAAACCAGAGTAGTCTAATAGATTGTCTGTCTATACCTATTATGCTACTTTTCCATTTAATGTTATTTTAGGTGACTTGTTAATAAAGAAACATGCTTTATTCATTACTTCTACCTAAAAGTTCTTAGCAAGCCCTACATTCAACCTAAGACACTTTGCTTTTTCATCTATATTATGTTCATCCTTTCCGCTACACCATTTTGTTGTGGTATCTTATATACTATGAAGTGCCTTTTGATCCCCTGCTACTCATTCAACTCCATAAACTTCTAGTCTGTGTATTTAGTACCATTTTCTGACCTGAGTCATTTGGTTTTCCTTATTGTCTGGTTTTTTACTTTTCTTTTCCATACCTTGAACTTATCAAACTTTTTTAAATTATTTCGTATAAAGTGCACTCAAACCTTTCATGAATAGTCATAAATAAAAATCATGAAATTCATATATCCTTTACGTGATGCTGCTCTTATTGAACCCCTAACATCTGTATGAATATAATCAAGAATCTCCCTTTTCTTGTGTGTGGTTGTCTTAAACTACACCTTATTCTATTTTCTAAGAACATAATACCTACAAAAATCAAGTTCGCATGTTTTGAAACCCTTCAATAGACTCTTCTTATGAAGCTTCATCATTTCACGCTCACCTATATGGCCTAATCGCATTTTTTTGCATTGGGCTCTTCCATTAACTGATATAAATAATCAGTTAGTCTACCATAATTCTCTTGACAAGAAGATAAGAAGATGGCTCCATGTGCTCTGATTTCTTATTTGGATTCCGATCTGAGAGCACTACCGAAGTGTTTCAAAGAAGGTTATCCTGACGTAGGTTTGCTTTTGGCTTAGATCAACCTAAGTTAAATGAAGTCTCCATCGCCCCCTTCTTACTTAAATAACATTCTGTGGTTTTGAGTTCCCTTTGCCATTCTTCTCCGAAGTTGGTGTGCCATAATACTGTGTTATTTAACTCAGATTGTACGACTTTAGCTCCACCTACAACTATGGTACCTAATAGTTTATAAATACTTCCTAACAATCTATTTCCTTTCATCACTGTCATAACACTTTTACTCACCTTCAGTACTTCACCTTCAAACTTGAAACTGAACTTTTTATGGTCTAAAATGCCTAATGAAATCAAATTCTTCCTCAAATCTAGTATACGTCTAACATTACATAAAGTTTTAACAATACCATCAAACATTTTAATTTTGATATTCTTATTTCAACAAATTTATATGGATTATCATTACCCATTAGAACAAAACCAGAATTGATTAACTTGTAGGTGTCTAACCAATCTTTACTGGGTTTTGTGTGATAAGAACATGTTGAATCAAATATCAAAAAATTTATAAGATGATCTAAATTCGATGGAATAGAAAGTATGTCTCTGTCACCACTTTCTGGGTTTTCTTCCACTATATTCGTGAACTTTAATGACCTTCTTTGTTCTCTGTATCTTTTTTTTTCTTTAGACATTCTTGTTTTATGGGCCTTATTTTTCAACACTTATAACATTTTTTGTCCTTTCTCTTCCTGGATTTGGACCAGCTTTGTTGTTCCTTGATTCGTTCCGGGACTTGTTTCTCCCATGCTTCTGATCACTCCTCACCACCAACCCTTTGCCTTGTGAGTTTTTATCACCACTATTCTTTCTTAGATTAAAGCTTAATAGGGAACTTGTGATCTATTCTAATATGAGAGTTTCTTTCCCTCACATCAGAGTTGTAACCAAAATTTTATATGTAGAAGTAGATAGGGAATTCAGTAACATCAATACCTTGTCTTTATCCTCGAACTTCACATAAATTTGCTTCAAATCACTAATGATATGATTGAACATATTGATATGTTGATTCAAATATATGCCCTTTGACATCTTAAGACCAAGAAGTTTTTGTTTAAAATAAGGTTTGTTTGACAATGACTTGAACATATACTAACTTTCTAATTTTGCCTAAATTGACACCAATGATTCCTCATCCATGACATGATACATTATGTCATCATCTAGACAAGTCCTAATAGTTGCCACAACCCTTGCTTCTAGTTCCTACCGATCTATATGATTCATGCCTTTTAGTTGTTTTTCATATAACGTCTTCATCATGCCCTGATGCACCAACAAATCATTCACTTTCCTCTATCATAATCTAAAATTACCTGATCCATCAAACGTGATCATGACGAACTTTGCAAAAGAAATCCAAGAAAGGTAGATGTTGTTGTTCCTCTTCGCTTCACTTAGCACGCCTTGCTCCCCTCGTTTTACTCCACTTTAGCATCTGTATATAAGCCAAAAACAACAACATTTTTTTCTTTATAAACAAATCTACCAGTTACATCATAATTTTTTTTTTTATTAAATTAGCTTATTTTCCCATTTGTTTAAAAAATATTTCTATTCAACTACGAGTTTTAAATATGAAAAAAATAGTTAGTTTTAAATCTGATTATTAAGAAATAAATTTTTTGGGTATTTTTAATTTAATTTACTTTATTTTTTGTTTAAATATATCCTATTTGTTCGGGTCTCTAGTCAATTTTATTTTATTTTCGTTTCTCATTTTAACTTTAATTTATCTTATTCCTTCCCTTTTATTTTTATCCAAAAAATGCGCATAAACACCCTAATTTCACTCTTCTATATCTTAACATAGGCTTATTAAAAAAAAAAAGGTTTTAAGACCACTTTAGATGTGTTAGATGTTTATCCTCTTCTAGCCATATCGGGATCAATTTCTTAGAGCTATATCCACCATTGGATTCCTTGTCGACCAACCACCCATCGGATCATCATAATTAAACCCCAACCTTGGTCATTAATTCCACTTTAAAATAACACAAGTTACCTATGTGTTTCACTTCAGAAATATACATAAAACATAAAGAAGCATTAAGACATGTGTGAATAAAATAAATTATGATATGGTAATTCATTTCCTGGATAAGAAATCCTTAATCGGACCAACTTAGCTGGACGATCCGAGACCTAGACTAATCCAGATTGAAGATTAAATAAATTAAAAAACAGACCCAACCTAACTCAATAAAAAACTTAAATTAACTTGTGATCTAGGATAAAAAAATAGGTCAAAATTTATTGATTTTTTTTTTTTTATCATTCCAACTATTTTGATACTATTTAAAAAGAAAAAAATTTAGATTAATCCACACGGTTTGATCCTTTAAACTCATAACATTTATAATTAAAATTAAATATCTGTTTGGTAGTGTGATTAGTGTTGCGTTTTGCCCAACCACATCACTAAAAACCATTCAGTTAATTTCTGATGTGTGGTTTGGTAATCCCCCCATAAAAAAATGTGTTTTGAACTATGTTTTCTTTGTATTTAGAAAAGTAAAAAAGTGTAGCTTTTCATTTATGAGAAATCTATTTCTTATTTACCGTTATAAACTCATTAATCCATTTAACAAAAATACCCTTATCTCCCTTAAATCACTAAAGCATATGAGAAATTACTCATCTCCCCTAGAGCTTGTATTGTTTTCCATTAGAGTTAAACCTCGCATGTAGCTGCCAAGGAGATCTGCATATTAAGAAGATATTTGCTTCTTGTCAAAAACGATCAATGAGATCTAGTTAAGTTTTCCATGGATCTAACCAACTTCTTGGTTACAAAACACACAAGCGCTCTGATTTTGCAGAGGTTGAAGTATTGATAATGAAAATGGAAGTGACTCCAGCAGAGGTTGTAAAAGACCTCATGAAGAATGAAGATGTTGATACTGTGCCTTCATGGATCGTTGGATTTCTAGAAGGAAAAAGGTAATGAAAAACAAACAATCTGATGTTGAAGAATAAAAGAAAGTGGTGAAAATCAGAAAGCAAAATTGGTCTAGAAATCCTGTTGCGTCTCTTGTTCTTGAATAGCTTATTGTATGAAGTACATGTTCTGCAATGTAAATCCCGAAAAACATAATATAAAAACGCTGGATTAAATTAAAGGAAACAAACTAAACTAAAAGGGAGTGGGGGCAAAACGAATACACTTGAAGAAAATAGGGCCTAAATGCAAATAAGAATAATTATAGAGCATAAGTACTCCTCTTCTCACTAAAAAAAACAGATCTGCAGATAACATAAAGAAAGAAAAGAGAGAGTTTTTATTTTCATTTTTACAATCGAGAGAGAACTACCAAAATTTCAAAAAGAAACCCATCTAAGATTAAGGGTTATAGGTAGAATAAACACTGGTGGGAAAGAGATTAACAAGAGAAATTGAACAAGAGGAGAAGAGGGGAGGGCTGGCTGTCATTAGAAAGAAAAGGAGGGATCGAAACCTTGATTTTGTATCGGGTAAGGTATTCTAAACCTGCTCTTATGAGTCATTTCAAGTCGATTATGAATTGATGCCTGGATGTTAATTTATAGATTTGAGTTCTTAGACTTGAATTAAGGAAAAAAAGTATAAGTTGCTAAATTAAAGAACTTCATGTGCTATATGTAAATGGAAAGATTGACGAATCCGGACAGTTTCGTCTCTTGACTTTCAGAGAGATTTCGAGTAGGAGGAGGAAGGAATTAGGATCAATTTCCTCATAGAAATTGTAGGTTTGGATGTTGGCTAACTAATGAAATTGGTCTTGCTCAATTTGAAGTTATAGAACTCCAGCTATGGGTCACTAACCGAGACTGGGTCATGACAGACCCTATAGGGTAGTAGGTCTGGTTCGTTGATGAGAAATTTTGACTGTCTTAGAGGTAGAACTGGGTTCTCCTTCCTCAAAGAACTTGTAGCCTCATGTTTTAGCTTTCCAACAAGATAAATCTCGCTTGAATCGAAGTTCTATAACTCAAGATATAGTTAAAAATCTGAGGAGAGGTCGGAGAGTAACAGTTCAAAAATGAGACAGTAACAGTTCAAAAAAATGAGACAGTAACGGTTCAAAAAAAAATGAGACAGTAACAGTTCAATATTTAGACAGTAATAGTTCAAAAATGAGACAGTAACGGTTCAATATCTAGACAGTAACAGTTCAAAAATGAGACAGTAACGATTCAATATCTAGACAGTAACAGTTCAAAAACGAGACAGTAACAGTTCAAAAAAATAAGATAGTAACGGTTCAAAAATGAGACAGTAACAGTTCAATATCTAGACAGTAACAGTTCAAAAATGAGACAGTAACGGTTCAATATCTAGACAGTAACGATTCAAAAACGAGACAGTAACAGTTTAAAAAATGAGACAGTAACAGTTCAAAAAAATGAGATAGTAACGGTTCAATATCTAGACAGTAACAGTTCAAAAAATGAGACAGTAACAGTTCAAAAATGAGACAGTAACGGTTCATTATCTAGACAGTAACAGTTCAAAAATGAGACAGTAACAGTTCAATGTCTAGACAATGACAGTTCGGGATTTAAACAGAAATGGTTAATATATATA
>Ga0307516_10001885_pt1 | contig 28699 bp, 29 predicted proteins | sample 19_EM_MG_FD_203310 | JGI IMG/M metagenome (GOLD analysis project Ga0307516, IMG submission 203310) | Populus trichocarpa ectomycorrhiza microbial communities from riparian zone in the Pacific Northwest, United States - 19_EM | ecosystem: Host-associated > Plants > Roots > Unclassified | place... | reverse complement strand
TGAACACAAGGGGGTGCGGTTCTTTGGTGAAGAAAAGGGGGTGCGGGTGATAAGGAATTGGAAGAGGATAGAAGGTTTCTTTGTTGAGCATGTTCTTGCATCCTGTCGGCAAGCATGAGTCGGCACTCTTTTTCCTACTAGCAAGTGTTTTTCCCATGAGGTTTTCACTGCAGAGGTTTTAATGAGGTCGACAAGGATTTAATGGGATTCTTCTTGATTTGGTGGATTTCTGTTTGGTACGGAGCACGAGAAGAGGGGGTGTGTTGGAATTGCTTCTTGCCGCTCCGGTGTGGCGCGCCGACGGAAGCGACTCCGCAGCAACAGCGGCGGCAGCAACGCCGTGGGGAGCAACGCCATGGTAATGACAATGGCAAGGGAATCCTGGTAACGACGGCTTGGCATTCTTCCATAGCAGTGTCTTTTGCACTCCTTCTTCTATACTCTTACATACTTCTTCATAGCATTTGAATAAGATACTCGATACGTCTACCTCGGGCGATTTCATCACCCGTCAACAATCAAATCATCTCGTTCAAACATAATCTCTTTCTCTCTCTCTCTCTCTCTCTGCTTGTGTGAAGATTCTCAGAGAAACGGTGATCGGGCAATCTTTAACAAATCGCATGTCCAGCAGTGTGTCTGGCATGGCTAGTTCAACTTTTTCCCATAGTGCTTCCCATGTTGCCTGCGCAAAGTTGTTGAGCGCTCGGAACTCGATCAGGTAGGCGCGGATGGATCCTTGGTATTTGAGCTGTCCCAGCTTGAGTTGGATGTCAGCCGCCTCGCGCTCGTTTCGGTATTTCGTCTGAATGGCTGCCGAGTAATTGGCCCATGTGTCGTTCTTCCGTAGTTTGCGGTATCGGTGGAGGTGCCATACCAAGGCGGTGTCTGTCAGGAGGGTTCTGGCCCAGGCGATCTTCTGGCGGTCGACTGTTTCCGGGTAGAATCCCAGATTCATTGTGACCGATTCCCACCATTGGTTAAAAGCGGACGAGCTTTTACCGTCAAATTTCTTGGGGTTCTCCATCATCAGCCTTGACGCGTTTATCCGGGCTTCATTCGCTGGTCATTCTGGTGCTTGCGCCGCTGCAATCCCTACACCCACAAGCTTTGCTATTTCTTCCAGCATAAGCATAGTGGCTATCTGCGCTCTCGTTGGTTCCCTTGTGCCTGACGGGGGTATCCCCATGGGAAGGTTTTGCACGTATAAATCGTTGTCGTCTCTATTGGGCGGCGGTGAGGGCAAGGGTGATCTCGGCGGGCGCCCCGGGCTCGGTGGCGTTCTGCCCCCTCTTCCCCCTCCGCCTCCGGCCATTGGCCACGGTGGGAGTGGTGGTTCTGGTGGGCTGGACAGCAGAAGTGCCGGTTGTCTTTGCCTTCATGCAGGGAAAGTGGGCGCGAGCCAGATAGGACTCCGACGCGTTGGTTGCGCTGGAAGTGGCAGGTGCGCAGCTGGTGCTATGGCGGCACTGGTGCTTGGAGGCCTGACTGGTCTGCGCCATAGCTGTAGGGGTTCTGGAGGCGGGAGCCTGGTCTTTGGAGAGCCGGGGAGGGGTATTTGGGTGGCCAACTGCCTGATTTCATCCCTGGCCCGCCGTAGCTCTTCTTCGATCTGGGTCATTTTCCTCTGGTGGTCAGCTGCTCACAATTCTACATTACCCTGGAACATGGCTAGGTGCTGGCTCCGAGCAGCGTTAGCCTCTGCCAGGAAAGCGAGGGCATCGTTCACACGGGTGAGCTGGGTGGCCTGGTATATTCTCTCATTGTTAAAAATTGTAAATTTTGATTTGTGATCGCCACATGCGCAAGGGGCTGATTGTCTTCGTCGGTACGTTCCAGGATGGCCTGCCAAACGTTCTGTACCAGCGTTTGGTACACATTGGTGGCGTTCACCAGCTCGGTCCGTACCCAGGTTTCTGCGATTCCTTTGTTAGCGTGCAGCCGGTCATATATGTACCTTGTGCCCTCAGCCAGGGTTTGATAGGCTTCCTCGATTCAGACCATCCGTTGATCGGTTTTATCGATCGTGTTGCCACATAGTTTGGTGAGCTGCAGTAGGTCTCTTTCTGCCTGTTTTTGTTATCATACCATGGTTCGGACCCAGACCGCGGGGTTGGTTAGCTCCACGGCTTGCTCCAGCGGGGCCATTCCGTTGGTGATCTGCAGCAAGCCCCTCGGGGCCTCGAGTCTGAGCATGATGAAGTCGGAGGATGTCATTTTTCAATACTGATCGAGGAAGTCCCTGCTGTAGATGGTTGAGGCGTAGTCGAAGTGGTAGTCAAATAGGTCGAAGAGTTCCTCATCGTTGAAGTCGGCAGGTTAGGACAGCAGGGCACAGTTCCACCACTGCTGGGTATACCAATGGTATGGGGTGCACTCGATCTTTTCGTGGATCGGCTTAGGTTCGTCGAAGAATTCTTCCCACTGCTCGTGTTTTGCGAGTTCTTCATCGATTGACTGAAAGGTGTAGTCGAAAGAGTAATGGGACTTAGGCTCCAAGAAGGTAGATAGTTCGAGTAGGAAAAGGTGGTCTTCAAAGTAGGTGTCGTCAAAGCAAGTCATGAAAGTAAGGTGATTTGAGATCAAGATTATAGTGTGACACTGGGGTTGTATCGTAAATGGAGTGTGGAGAAAATCAAAAGTAATCAGGCTACTTTCGATAATTCACAACGGAATAATCTTAGATCTTTTTTGTGGGTTTTGTCGGTAGTGTTCGGTTTGTCTCTTCTTTCGTTGGGGCAAGAAAGGTCGACATATATAGGCACAGGGCGGGGTGAGATCTGGTGACTCGAGCTAACTATTCCTCCAAGGTCGACAAACCCCCACCTATGCGTGGGCCCGTCTAAGACTCCTATCGGTCGTGGTCGGTAGTGGAGATAAGGTGAGAGGCCCGGTCCGATTGGCACCGTGGAATTCCCTCAGTTCTAGTCTGAGTTCTTTTCGCGGCCTGGTAGCCATCTGGAGCTGCGTGGCTATGACAAATGAGCTCTCGGAAGGGTCTTGACCGTGCTCTCTGGAGAGTCTCTTCCTAGCAACTTGCCTTTCATGTCTCCGGTTTGCCGTGGCCCCCTCTCTGGAATTAATCCTTATGACCGATTGGTGGTCGTAACCTTTAACTCCGTTCTTATCTCCCATCTAGACTTTCTAAGGTCCACCTATGAGATAGCTAGCCACCGGTACGTATCTTCCCTCGGTACGTACCTCTCTAAGGATACATCCCTCCCTTCGGTACGTACCAGAGTACATACCGTCCTGTGATATTCCAGTGTTACACTTCGCCACTCCTCCCGTGGTTGTGGTTGCTGTCCGGTCCTCCAACTTGCACAGTATAAGGTTTTTACTGAGGTTGTAAAGACGGTGTAGTCCCGGAAGGTTGGCGTGCATACCAGATTCTTCGCGTGGAGGTCCAAGGGCATGGCGAGTGGGCAGAAAATGTAGTCAGATTGCGTATCGTAGCAATAGGTAGTCAAGGTATATCTCCATCGGTGGTAGGTGAGGAAGAGTGATGAGATTCGTCGTCCTCGTATTGAGTAGAAGGCCAGTTATTTATCAGGCGATGGTGTTGTATGCCACTTTAAGCGTAGCGACTACCCCAGGGGTTCCTGTCCACCAGGCTGGTGACATCCAAAACATTGCAGGAAGGATTGCTGTCATTGCAAGATGGTGGGCAATGTAGGCGGGGATGCCACGGGACCGGTGTCGTAGGAAATTCAGGCTTCCGAGAACCTTGTTTGCTCTGGCAGCTGACATCGTAGCGCGATACTTGAATGTGAGTGATTCATCGATAAACACCCCCAAGTACTTGATCTCTCATCTGGCCAGGACAGTAGTACCGAGTACTCGGAGCTGAGGATGTGACACGATTTTATCCTTACTAGTGAGGGGGAGGCAGTAGAGTAGTTCAGTATTTGATGTGGCAAAGTGAAGTCCGAGTGGGGCACCATTCTTCAAGTGTTGTTCGGTTCGCTCCTCGAGATGTATGTTGGCTTCGGAGACTGTTTGTCATCGCTGTACCATTCAAACGTCATCCACATAGGAGGTGTCAATGGCGTCAGTGGGGTAATGCTGTTTCTCAAGCATTGCATTACTGTAGATAAGGAAGAGGATCGGAGAGATCAGTGACCCCTGTGGTAGTCCACATCGGTACGGTTGCGGTTCTTCAGATTGTTGGTTGAATCCGAATGCGATTTTCCGATCAGTGTTAAAGTACCAGGCCAAAAGTTTCCGTACACCTGCTCCGACGACGCCACCCCACCACACACATATACCTCTCTAACTCAGCAACAATACAATAGAAAGTAATAAAAACTTGCATACATAGTCTTTAGATACAAGTGCAGCTTCTAACAATTTTACAGCCTTAATAGAAATTAGTACTTTGTGTACCAGCCCTTCACTTCCAGCAAAGCAGCCACCCTACTAGGTATCGACTCCCACAGCATCTCCAGAAAGTCCCCCTCAATCTCTTCCCTCCAAGTGTTGGTGAGAGCCTCTGCAAGGGACCTTCTCACTCTGTCCGGACCGCCGGGTGTCTTGTGAATTTCTGGAAACCTCTTATGCATCCTCTCCTTCAGCCTCTTCCACACATGCTCAATCGGGTTCATTTCTGGCGAGTTGGTGGGCCATGTCATGACCTGAATGTTGTGCTCCTCGAACCAAACCATGGTATCCTTTGGAGTATGTATTTTTGCGTTATCCTGTTGAAAGATAGGGTCGCCGAGTGTGTCGTGCACCTGCTACTGGATGTCGACAAGGCCGTCCTCGAGGACTCCTATATACACTCTTCGATTGACTGACTTCTCGAAGATAGGGATAAGAGGCCCCTTGTTACGCCCCCAAATACACCCCCAAACCATCAACTTTACCCCAGGACCCTTTGTGACCCCATGGATACAGTAGATGTGGTACTTCTGAGGGGGTGTGCGAAAGACCCAAATCCCCCGCGGATCCCTACTCTTCTCGACAGAGCACTCATCACTGAAGATAACCCCTTCCCAGTCTGCCTCATTCCAATTCTTATGCTCCTTAGCCCAGGCAAGACGCTGAGCAACATGGTCTTCAGTCAGGAGTGCTCTCTTCTTTGCCCTCCACTTCCTGATGTCCTCCTCAGTGAGTACCCGCTTGATGGTACGTACGGACGTGTTGGGAGCAACCTTGTTGGTCAACTTGCAAAGAGGTAGTCGTCTAGCCTTCTTTGACACTCTGACAACACGTCTTCGCACGCGAGCGGTGATCAGTTGAGGTCTGCCAGCAGAAGGAGTGTTTTCGTGGAAGTCACGACTTCAATTTTCTCGATCGATACGAAAGTTTCGTATCGATCAAGAAAAGTCTGTTTAGTGGAGTTAGGGCGGTTTATCTCTTTTGCTATTTGAGATAGAGATAAATTTTGCTTGCGAAAAGCAATTATGTGACCCTTATCGAAGTCAGACATATGTCGTTGGAAGTTGTTCGGCATTGTGGTCGTGGTGAGCGGTGTTTGAAAAATGTGGTGTGGTGGCAGGCGACCTGTCGATGAGGCTAAGAGTATGGAAACTTTTGGCCTAGTACTTTAAATGCGTCAACTTACTCGACAAGATAGGATAGTATCCGGTGTTGGCACATAATTTCTTATAGTGTTTTTGGGTGGACCTGGTTAAACGCTACCTCGACATCATGCGTGAGTACCGCTGGACATGTGGGTTTTTGGTTGGTTGCCTTCTTCCTACTAATAGAGGTTGCGATGGGGGTTATCGTTCATAGTAGGGTATCAATTGTAGAGTTTTCCGGTTGGCCTCCCATTTGTGAAGGGTGGGTTGCACCACACATCAATGCAGTCTGAGAGAGATGTTTTGCCACAATTGTCTCCAGCAGCTTCCCAAAGCATGACTGCAGTGAGATTGAACGGTAGGATTTTGGGTGTGAGTATGACTTTTTGCCTGGTTTGGGGATGACAACGCAATTGGCAGTCTTCCATTCTGGTGGATGTGCAGCATATCTGAGACGTGCTGTAAAGATACAGGGGAGAAGATGTGGGGCAGCTTCATTGAACAGATGTAAGGTACTGTTGGTGATGTTGTCCGGCCCAACTGATGTCCCATATTTCTGATGCGTAATTGCTAGCTGAATTTTGAATGCAGTAACTTCACACTTGTAGTGACATAGATCATTCTTGGAGGTGAGAAGGTCCGCAGATAGTGGTGTTCGTTGTACCGCATTGGGAAATAATACCTTCCATAGTACATCACACGTCCTTTGAAAGTCGGATCGTCCGTCCAGACATGTGATTGGTTTATGGTGTGAGTTGTAATGTTTTAGCATTTTTCCAAACTGTTCGGGTGGAGGCGGTCTCAAGTTGGTGGATACGGTAAGCAGTCTTTGCATTCCGTACCAGTATTAACCATTTTACGTGCTTGTACTTGCTGTGTTTACATTTTGCGGTGGTAGGTTGAAGATGGGCTTGTCGGTCGGCACGTTTGACCCTCTGTTTGGCCAGTGTAATACTGTAGTTCCACCAGGGTGCAGTGCCAAAATCCTGCCTTGACTACTCTGTGCTACTCGACAGGAAACGTAGGCTCGGTTTGCTAGGGGCAAGCTCGTAGTCACACTTGCAGCGTACTGAGGGGTCGCGAGAAACATGTCTATTCTAAAGAGGGGAGCACCAGACACTTATATAAGTGTCCGTGTGCTAGCGCTAGTGTGTGACTGTCTATCTACAGAAGCCCTTAGGGCAGCCATCTGCTAAGTCCCACAAACTCTAGAAGCCATGCTAGCGGCCATGATAGCCACTCTAGGCGTGGCATCCACGTCGCCCGAAATCCTCCTCCTACAACCACTTCCCTCTTAATAAAACAAGCGCCGCCCCTAAACAAAAAACAACAAAAAAACAACAAAAACAAAAAAAAAAAAACGACAAACCCAGCTTATAACAATAACCCCTAACGTAACAAAGTGCACTCCAACGCAACTGAAAACAGCAAAATATACCCGGCCCACCACACATCGCCTACACCTTCAGTCACTCCTGTTCTATCCATCGGTAGACTTGTAGGCCATTCGCAGCATGGTATTCACCCAGCAGCTCGTTACTGCTGCCTCTCGGGTTCGCCAGTGCTTGCCATGTAGGGTCAGCATAGCCGAACCATTTGACCAGATATTTAAGATCTTGAACCGTGGTGCCTCTGTGCTCGCAGATCGACTCAACCTCGTACTCGATGGTAGCGGTGGAGCGTAGCGGTGTTGGGGGTGGGTGTTCACGGGTTTTGTCGACCTTGAACAGTTTGAGACGTGCGACGTTAAAGACCGGGTGTAAACGCCAGTGTGCTGGGATGTCGAGAACAAACACATTCTCACCAGCAGACTTCAGGATCGTAAATGGACTGGCGTAAGGATGTTGAAACTTTCGCGAGTTGATGTTGTCGTTGGCAGTGGAATTGACAGTGGCGTAGCCAACTGGCAGCAAACGGGTGTCCAGGAATACCGAATTGCCTACCAGAAACGGGTGCGGCTGGCGATGCTCGTTCGCTTCCGATACCATTCTCAGCTGGGTTTCTTCCATTCGCTTGCGAAGCATTCATAGGATCTTGACGAGGCGTTCTGCATATTACCTTCCCTGTCTCGATATCAGCGTCTGTGGTCCTGGTGCCAATAGATCTAGTGGAAGTCTTGGAATGTATCCAATATCTGCTTCGAACGGCGACATGCCTATAGCCTTATGCTTTGACACATTGTAGGTAAACACCGCCAGTGGCAACAAATGGCTCCACTGCTTGGGGGATTTGAGTTGCGCTATATATACCTTCAAAAACGTTTCCAGAGTGGCATTCGCCTTTTTTGGCTGGCTGTCCAATTGCAGATGGTATGCCGTAGACATCCGAAGACTGATTCTGAGTTGTGAACACAAAGATTGCCAGAAGCCGGAGGTAAACTGGGTATCCCAGTCGGACACAATTGATCCAGGCAGCCCCCGCGACCATACATAACCGTCGATGAACACTGTCGCAAACTTCTCTGCGGTGAGATCGGCTTCTTTAACAGGAATCCACCGTGCTCGCTTCGTTAGGGGATCGATAATTGTCGCTACTGCATCGTGGCTGGCTTCCGATGTTGGCAACTTGGTGACAAAATCGATATTTACACATTCGGCCCGTTCGAGTGGAATCGGTAGCGGCTGTAGAAGTCCATACGGCCTGGCATTCTTGTGTTTGATTCAGTGGCATACGTCACATCTGGCAATCCATTCTGCGATTGAATCTGTCAACTTTGGCCAGTAGTACCGTGAACCAACCGCTGCTGCTGTTTTTGCGATACCACTATGTCCGCCTCCCAGAATAGCATCATGTGCTTCCCAAACCACCTCTGCTCTCATGGACTTCGGAATACACAGCTTTCTGCCTGACGGCTTATGGAACAGAAGGCCTTCTTCGAGTGTGTATGACTTTGCTCATTCCTGAATACGACGAGTCTGTTACGAGCTTGCCTTTTTGTTCTCCTTTTTGTCGGTATTGCTCAGATAATGTAGAACGGGGCCAAAAATCATGTCTTCTGTGTAGCCATTTCGCACATCGTTTAGCCACTCGGTTGAAGATGATACACGCCTCTAGACGATGTTGAGGTGCTGCAGATCGGCTTTTGGCTGCTTGACTTCTGACTGCCCTCGCTGAGTGTAGGCAATCTGGCTGAACATGTCTGCCACCACGTTTGCCGCTCCAGGAAAGTACTTTACCTCATAATCGTGCAGTTGGAGCCTGTCAAGGTGACACCACTGACGGCTTGTCAGTTTATTCGGCGCTGGAATATGTTGCAACGATGCGTGATCCGTATAAATGGTGGTGCGTTTTCGACCGTGGACGTAGCAGGTCCATTGTTCCAAGTTTGCGCGGATCACAAGAAGTTAGCGGTCATATGCTGGATATCTCGACCCAACTGTGTGAAGCTTCCTTGAGAAATATCCCAGTGGCCGCTCAACCAATCTTCCTTCAAACAGCTGTTTTTGAGCCAAAACACCTCCAATAGCCGTGTCCGAGATATCGGTTCGTAAGATGAAATAGCCTTCCGGATCCTGTGTTGACAGGACCGGTGCAGATATCAGTGCCTGCTTGAGGTCTCCAAACTACTCCCCGTGCCGAGGGGTCCACATGTAGTCGTTCCTGGGCTTTGCGGCGAGGTCATATAGCAGATGGGCCCGGTGAGCGAATTTTGGAATGAATTTCCTATAGTAACCCGCTAAACCGAGAAAACTGCGATGTTCCGTAGGCATCCTGGGAGTTGGCCAATCCTCTACTGCTCTGACCTTCTTCTCCTCGGTGTGAATACCGTGTTTATTCACTGTGAAACCAACGAACGACGTTTCCAGAGTACCAAACACGCATTTGGCCTCACTCGGACGCAAACATTCATTCCGTAATGCTTGCAGCTCACCTTCCACATGTGCCTTATGTTCTGCTAGCGTTCCTTAAAAGATAAGCACGTGGTCGAGGTATACAATTGCGTTTCGGCGGCGTGGATGTAATATCTTGTGCATCATACGCATGAAAGCAGCTGGTGCGTTTGCAAGTCCAAAAGGAATAACCTTATACTCGTAGAATCCGTCTGGCGCTATGAATGCGGTCTTGTGGCACTCGTCTGAATGTACCCGTACCTGGTGGTATCCGCTAGCCAAGTCCAGTTTGGTGAAAACCTGTGCTCCGTGAAGCTTATCCAGCAAATCCTCAATGTACGGCAAAGGGTACCGGTCTTTAGCCATTATTGCATTCAATCCACAGTAATCGACACACATTCGGAGCGTGGTGTCAGGCTTTTTCACAAAGATTATCGGTGGTGCATAACGTGAATGTGAGTCCATTACCCACCCGTTTGCAAGCAACTTCTTAATCTGTACCACGAATTCCTTCCTCTCGGACTGTGTCATTCGGTACGGCTGATGGGGTGGAATTTTTGCTGTCGGAGCGGTATGGATATGGAAATCATGTTCTCCTGGTGGTGGAACGCCACGCAGTGGCTGAAAGAGATCGTCAAAGTCCCGACGGATTTGCACTCTCCACTTCCCCAGATCTGCCAAAACGGATTCATCCTCACCAGATTCCTTGCCCACCCGTCGTTCATGGATGTCGATCACAAATATCCTGTCGCCACTGGATTTAGTCATTGCCCGTCGTGTCTCATTTGCGGAAATCAGGTTGATGGATGCCGCTTGAGCTACTGCTTCGCAGTGGTTGTGAACTTCCCGGTAGTGGCTCTGGTGAGGTCGAAGTCCTTTTCAGGAAAGCCGGGGAAGGAATGCCAGTCGACCATCCGTCAGTAAAGACCAGTCCGCATCCAACAGGTGCAAGACGTTGTCAGAATCCACCAAATGGCGCGTGCCCGAGTGCCAATTTTTTCTAATAATAATCTCATAGGTGCCCTTTAGATCAAACACAGTGTACCAACTGGTAACATCTGCATAGTTCCCCGTGCTGCCCTGTATACGTCCGTTAAGCCAGACCTGTTATCGTTCCTAGGGAGGGTGTTTGTTTCCGGCCGTGACGATTGTCACACGGCCAGCGTGTTGAAAAGGTAAGCCGTGCTGCCTTGCAAAAGTGGTGTCGATATAACAATGGGATGCACCCGGGTCCATTAGGGTGTAGGCAGAGCGAGTTTTGGAATGAGAGGTTTGAACTTTAGTATAAAAACGTAACAAATCACTTTTATCATTAATGTTCTTCCATATAACATTAAGGTTTGTCAAATGAAGTCTCGCTGCCTCTCATTCTCTAGTAGAAGGACGCTCTGTCACTCCTACTGAGCCCCTTTTCCCTCGCTCTGAGCCAACTTACTGGTTTTATCCCAATCCGATTCACCCAAATCCAACAAGTCCATCAATCCTCCATTTTCATCTGGCGTTCCCTCCTCTGACCAACCTCCATCGAACTACGCAGCGGACCTTGCCTCCGAATCATCGATGTTGTTGACGTGCTTGACCAGCGCACGCCAATTCGGTTGGTTGGTACGGTACGGTGGCTGTTGAATAGGTGGCTGCTGGTGGGATGACTGACGGTACAGTGACTGTTGCGTAGGTGGCGGCTGGTGGGGTTGATGATGGTTCCGGAGTCCTTCACGCCCTCCCTCGCGTCCTCCTTGAGGCTTGAATTGCGCCGTACAGTTATCCGTGGCTGGAGTGCTGCATTGGCGTACAATGTGACCGAACCCGAGGCAACGGTGACACTGTATCATTCCGTCAACAACCGCATTCAGTTCGTTATTCTTGATATTACTCAAGTCCAGTTGGTTGCTGTGTAAGGTGGCGGGCCCGGCTGGGATTGGGCCTGGGTGACACTACCGGACGGCATCGACATGAACGGCAGAGTCCGTGTGGTGACGATATCCATCATGCCGGACAGCGTCATCAGCTTCTGACTATCGCCACCGAGTATATCCATAAGGCGTGCCTGCTGGGATATATCGTTTTGCGTCGCTTCTGGCAGCTTGATCAGGTATTCCTCCCACAGCGGATTTTCCCTTGTAATGGTGAGCGACCCGCCCAGAATGGTGATCAGCTCCAATGCTCGCTGGTTGAACTTCAAAACCTACGGGCGATTGAACTTCAGCGCATACCATTGGTGGCGGATTACCGAAATAGCCCGTTCCGGAACGTACTGGCTCTTGAAGAGGACCTTCACGGCGTTCCATGTGGTATTGTAGTTGTAATCCTTTGGTGGGATAGTATCCACACCCTGCTTCTTCATGCAGTTCTCGAACCAGTGGAACACTTTGGCAGTGAGAAAACACCAGAAGGTGTCGATCTTCTGATTGTCTTCGGACGCTTTTTGACAGACTGCTCCACCCTGTCGAACGTAGTGCTGCACGTCTTCGAGAAATTGAGCGACAACCTCCAAGTCCTGGGAACCATCAAACCTCTTTGGCTCATGCGGCTTGATTTTTTGAATGATCAGGTTTTGGCTCGGGGCCCTATCTTGTAGTTTTGCGGTTTGTTCGCTGATGGTAAAGAGGTGATCGCAGCGCTGCTTCCAAACCGCCGTCTCCTCCTCTGCCTTACAAAGTTGGTGCTCCAGTGCCGCCAGATCCGCAATCTTCACAGAAGCCTCCCGGTGACTGTCGTACCATTGGGCGAAGGCATTTAGGACCGCTTCGGCTGAAACAGCTATGACTACCACGTTTTCATCGTGCGAGAGGTTCGCTTCACCACTCCACTCGAGTAGCTCGCCCAGCTCTGGCCAGAGTTTCGGGGTGTTTGACATTGGTCGCCGTTTCGGTATGCCTTTTTTTCTTCGCTGCGCTTTTTTTTTGAAAATGCTCGCCGCGCTTTGGAAATGCTCAGTGCTTCCGCCCGACGCACGGGTTATATAGGCAGTAGCTCAGCCCGGTGAAAGGGTAGTTGAGACTGCTGGACGGCGTGTTTATACAGCGTGTGTGTACGGCGTATGAATACAGCGTGTGAATATGGCGTGTGAGTATCTTTTTCTTGAAGGTCAGTGCACTGTATGTGACTGGAAACAGCTTGGCGAGAGGTAAGGTATGGACCCCGAAATGCCGGCCCCCGTGCTTACCGCTCGCTGCGCCCTCCCGCATCTACTTTTCACGCGAGTGTCCGTTCGCTGGGCCGTCCCGTGTCACGTCTCTCGGTTTCTTTGTTTTCTCGATTTTTTCTCGTTGTCCTCTCGGGATCTTGAAAATGCTGGCAGCGCTTTGGAAATGCTCAGCTCTTCTGCCCGATGAACGGGTTATATAGGCAGTAGCTCAGCCCGGTGAACGGGTACTTGAGACTGCTGGTCGGTGTGTGTCTACGGCGTGTGTGTACGGCGTGTGAATACGGTGTGTGAGTATCTTTTTCTTGAAGGTCAGCGCACTGTATGTGACTGGAAACAGGTTGGTGAGACGTAAGGTATGGGCCCCGAAACGCCGGCCCCCACGCTTACGGCTCGCCGCGCCCTACCACAGCTACTTTTCACGTGAGAGTCTGCTCGCTGGGCCGTCCCGTGTCTCATCGCTCGGTTTCCTCGTTTTCTGGATTTTTCTCGTTGTCTTCTCGCGATCTTGATGTTTCTGCGCCCTCCTTCTGCTCGCTGCTCATCACCCGGTGCAATAAAGAATGCTCGCTGCTGGTCGTGCAGGGCAGGGAAAATAAATAATACTCGCCGCTGGTCGTGCGGGGCAGAGAAAATAAAGTGTTGCTACTATAGTCTAGGCAACTGCGGAAGTGGGCCGATTGGATAACTGGAGGGTTCGATGTGGAGGTTGACACGTAGCGGTGTAAAGACTTGTACAGAGGTAAAGACTTGTATTTTGACACACTGAAAGGAAATAAGTGAGGAAATGCAAGGCTATATATACTGGTCGCCGGAGATGCTCGTCGCCGGAGAGAATATCGCATAGCGTTGTACGAAAGAGAGAATAATGCATTGTACAAAGAAGAGAATGGCGCATTGTAGAAGGAGAGAATAACGCATAAACGCATTGTACAAAGGAGAGAATAGCACGTAAGCGCATAGTACAAAGGAGAGAGAATAGCACGTAAGCGCATTGTACAAAGGAGAGAGAATAGCACGTAAGCGCATTGTACAAAGGAGAGAGAATAGCACGTAAGCGCATTGTACAAAGGAGAGAATTGCGTGATCGAACACCTGGGAGTAGGTGTGCCGACAACGGGTGCCGACAACGGGTGCCGATGGTAGTTGGGTGGCGGAAGTAGGTGTGCCAGTGTTTTGTTTCAACACTTCCCCTCGCTAGGCACAGCGTATCTTTTCCGCAAGTTCGTAATGCCGTGGTTTTGGGAGGCTTTTGGTGAACAGGTCGGCAAGGTTATCGTCGGTAGGTACATACATTAGGTCGAAGATGCCAGCTTCAAGTAGCTCGCGTACGTGGTGGTAGTGAGTGTCGATGTGTTTTGACCGATTGTTTATCCGATGATTCTTGGCCAGTTCTAACGCTCCTTGGTTGTCGCCGAGAAGGTAGTCTACTTCGTGATTGTCGGTTGCGACTGTCGATGCGATGTGTTGCCGGAGTTGTTGTAGTCCGCGTTGCAGCCATACAAGGTGTCGACTGGCTAAGGACATAGCCATATATTCGGCTTCCGTTGTCGATACTGCTACTGACTTCTGTTTCTTAGAGTACCAGCTAACAGTAGCTTCCCCTAGCTTGGTAAGGTACCCTGAGAATGATCGTCGGTCGTCAAGGTTGCTAGCGTAGGAGGCGTCGCTGTAGCAGAGGAGGCGCAGGGTGGTATCTTCTGCCTTTTTGGGGTAGTGGAGATTCCAGTCGGATGTCCCTCGTAGGTATCGCAAAACTCGTTTTGCGGCTTGTAGATGTTCTTCGTTCGGTCTGGAGGAGAATTGTGATAGGAGCGTGACGGTGTGGGCGAGATCTGGTCGAGTTCCAGTAACAGCGTACATAAGGGATCCGATAATACTTTGGTATGTACAGAAATCCTCGATTTCCGTGCCTGGTTCCGCTTTCCGTAGTGGCATATTCGGGTCAAGTGGTGTGGCGACAGGTCGGCATTCTGACATTCCAAATCGTAGGAGGATCTTTTCAATGTAGCCGTGCTGGGATATACTAATTCCAGTCTCGGTGTAGGTGAGTTCGAGGCCTAGTATGTATTTTGCGTCGCCGAGGTCCTTACAGTCAAATCTTTGGTTGAGTTGCTGCTTGATTTCTTTGACGAAGGGGGAACTAGGAACACCGATAATTGTGATGTCGTCCACATATACTGAAATGAAGGTTGATTCAGAGTTGTGAATAAACACACAGGGGTCGAAGTGTGATATAACGAATCCAAGTTCTCGAAGTAGGGCAGAGAGGCATGCGTACCACTCACGAGCGGATTGTTTGAGTCCATAGATACATTTGCGGAGCCGGGCAACTTTTCCAGCTGTTCTATAACCTTCAGGTAGGCGCATAAAGATTTCTTCTTTGAGTACACCATAGAGAAATGCTGATTTCACGTCCATTTGTTGAGGGATCCAGCTGTGGTAGGAGGCAATCGCAATAAGTAGGCGAAAGGAGTCGTACCGTGCTACCGGTGCGTATGTTTCGTCATAGTCGGTTCCGTACTGTTGTGAAAAGCCTTTCGCTACAACACGTGCTTTATACCGTTCCACCGATCCATCTGCTTTTTGCTTGACTTTGAATACCCATTTGCAGTCAACTATCTTTCTTCCTTGTGGTAGTTCCACCTCTTCCCAAGTACCATTTCTTTTCAGACTTTCCATTTCTTCATTCATCGCCTTGGTCCATAAATCTGAATCCACGCTCTTCATCGCTTGTGTGTATGTGGTCGGTTCATCGGGAAGGTATGTCACTTGCCGTGCGTATCGTTGTGGCGGTTTCCGAATACGGTTGCTTCGTCGTAAAGCGATATTGGGGTTTTCTTCAATGAATCTTCCCGGCATTGTTGGTGATGATGGAGGTGGTTCGGTTTGGTTTTCCGGTGATGGTATTTGTTCGTGGATTAGTCGTTGAAGATCCATGTCTCCAATTTCGGTGGCAGGTGGAGTAGAGGCAGTCGGTATTTGGGTGTTGGCAGGATAGTTGTCGGTAGAATGTGTTTTTCGAAGCGAGAAGTCAAAACTGATCGTTTTTTCTGGGATTGGTGGAAATTTGACGTCTCTGCTTTCTCGTATTTGGTGCGTAGAGGGTATCCATACACGGTAAATTTGGTTGCTTTTGGTGTATCCAACAAATTTTCCTTCAACCGATCTTGCGAAGAGCTTGCTTCCTGAAGGCCGGATTTCTTCTGGGATATGCACATAGCATTGTCGTCCGAAAGGTTGCAGGTGTTTTATTGATGGTTTCCTTCCATGTAATGCCTCGTAAGGGGTGATCTTGTTTGGCAATCGGGAGTGGGGTAACCGGTTTCTGGTGTAAACTGCGGTTGCTGCTGCTTCCGCCCAAAGGAATTTTGAGCTGATGTCGATCATCATTGTTCTCATCATGGTAATAATCGTTTGGTTATATCGTTCGGCAACACCATTTGACTCGTGTGCATAAGGAGGTGTGAGTTCGCATATTATTCCGTTGACGTTGTAGTAGTCTTGGAGTTCATTGTTGACATATTCTCCACCGTTATCATGTCTGAAGCGTTTAACCTTTGTTTCGTATTGCTTCTCGATCTGGCGAACAAAGGCTTTAATTGCTGCAGTTGTATCTGACTTGTGGGTGAGGAATACGATTGCCGAGTAACGGGTATAGTCGTCGATGAAGGTGATGTAATAGTTTCGTTTGCCGATAGATGGAACTGAGAATTTTCCGGACAGATCGGTGTGGATTAGTTCAAAGCATTTGGTGGCTTTGTTATATCCAGTGCTTTCTGTTGGTTTGTGATGAGTACTTTTTGATAGTGAGCAGGGGTGGCAGTGGAAATTCTTGGGTGGTTTTGGCAGTAAATGTGAGTCAGTGTAAAGGTTGCTTGTTTCTGTCGATACGGAGGGGTGACCAAGTGCTTGGTGCCAATCTTCGTACGATGAAAAACGTGCAATATCTTCAACTAACTGTATAACATGACTTCCGGAAACTTCTTTTGCCCATAGAACATCCTTCCCTTCCTTATCTTGCAACTTTATATCCTCATCTCTACCGATCATACTGAAGCCCTTTCTCGACACTGATTTCCAACTGAACAGGTTTTGTCTGAGGCATGGTACCATCAGAACATCGTGTAGTACGACGGGTCCCATTCGTCCCCCAGGAAGTCGACATCTAAGTTTGACATTACCGATTCCGGAGATTTCTCCCTTGGATCCGTTTGCAAACTTGACGAAGCCACCATGGGTTCGGAGGGAGTCGAACACACCTGCATCATGGGTCATGTGTGAGGTACATCCAGTATCAAATATCCAAGCATCAGAAGCGCTGGATGGAACGGGGTTTGTACTAACCGTAAAGGCAGTGGCTAAGGTGGAGGAGGTTTCGGTAATTGTCTCTTGGGAGGCAAGCCGAGCTTTCTCATCATCCTTAGTAGTACTCTTATCGTTTTTGCTTGCCTTCAGCTTGTTGCATTCCTGCCAGGTGTGTCCTTTGGCGTTGAAGCTTCGCTTCTTGCACCAGGTACACTCCTTTGCTCCTTTGAAGTTCTTTCCGCTTTTCTCAACCCGATATGCCTTTTCTCCTTTGTTTCGACTGGAGTGGTTGGCACTTAGGTCGAGCAGTCTGGAGTGAACGTCCTCAAATGTGAGGTCTCCCTTGGTTTGGAGGTTATCAATGATGTTGTTCATTGACTCCGGGAGTGAAACGAGCAGGAACGCTGCTTTGGCATGATTCGATCGGGTAAGGGTTTGGAGGCAACGGCCGAGTTCGTCTCTGGTATTCGATGTGCGGGTTTGGAGACGTGCCCAGTCGTGGTTGAAGCCGTTTAGATGATCGTGCATGGCAGCGCCATCTTCGAGTTTTCGGTCTAGAACGGTTTTAAGGAGGGTGATCGTGGTGTTTGCGGTGTCGCGGTCATAGAGATCCTTTAGGGTTTTCCACGCATCGGCAGCGGTCTCGCTATTCGCAATGTTGGGTAGGATCGTATGGTCAACAGCGGTATTGAGCATATGGTGGGCTTGGTTGTTGACAATATCCCACTCATCATCCGTGATTGGCGGTGCGGTTGGAGTGCTGTTCGTGCTTGGTTCTTCGGTCTCTTTTTCCTTTCGATCGAGGGTACTTCCAGGTCGTACGGTTTCGCCGTTGACGATGTTCCACCACCGGCACGCTTTGAAGGCGATCCTCCAAGCATTGGACCAAAGTACGTAGTTGGATTGGCCCAAGAGCTTTGGAAGGTTGTCGAACTTCAGTGAGGTCGATGCCGTGAGCTTTTCGGTAGACATTTGTGGGTGGTTGGTGAGTTTGGTGAATCAAGACAGCGATGGTTGGTTTTAAGGGTGCAGACCCGGGCTCATAACCTATAGTCTAGGCAACTGCGGAAGTGGGCCGATTGGATAACTGGAGGGTTCGATGTGGAGGTTGACACGTAGCGGTGTAAAGACTTGTACAGAGGTAAAGACTTGTATTTTGACACACTGAAAGGAAATAAGTGAGGAAATGCAAGGCTATATATACTGGTCGCCGGAGATGCTCGTCGCCGGAGAGAATATCGCATAGCGTTGTACGAAAGAGAGAATAATGCATTGTACAAAGAAGAGAATGGCGCATTGTAGAAGGAGAGAATAACGCATAAACGCATTGTACAAAGGAGAGAATAGCACGTAAGCGCATAGTACAAAGGAGAGAGAATAGCACGTAAGCGCATTGTACAAAGGAGAGAATTGCGTGATCGAACACCTGGGAGTAGGTGTGCCGACAACGGGTGCCGACAACGGGTGCCGACAACGGGTGCCGATGGTAGTTGGGTGGCGGAAGTAGGTGTGCCAGTGTTTTGTTTCAACAACTCCAAGACCGGAACAAGCGGTGGAAATAGCCAATCCCGCAGTCTGGGTTAGAACCCTGGTGCACCAGCAACAGCAGTCAGAAAATGACTTACAACGGCTTACGGAGCTGTGCGGTGACGCCTACGATAGAACTGACTGACGAATGAGGGAGATCGAGCGGGCCTACCAAACTTTAGCAGAAGGCACTAGGTACGTATATGACTGAGTCAACGCTAACGAGAAAATAGCAGAAGAATAGATATGCAGCGAGCTGTCAAACGCAGCAAAGGCGTACCAATCCCTCGCCAGGAACGTCTGGCAAGCCATCATCGAGCGCACCAATGAGGTCAACAAGCGACAAATATGTCAGGCCACTCAGCTGGCTCAGGTAAACGATGTCCTGTCCTTCCTGGCAGAAGCCAACATGGCCCGAAATCAACATCTGGCCAACTTTCAGGGAAATGTGGAACTATGGGCGGCTGCACACCAGAACCGGGTATCCACCCTGGAAAACCAACTCCGGAAGGCAAGAGCAGAAATACAACGCATTGCGACCAGGATCCCGCTACCTGCAATGCCATTGGTGCCAGCAAGACCACCTGCATGGAGAAGCCCCGTCCGGCAGACCAGCACCAGCGCCCCATTGGCCCACTCACAACCAGCACTGGGGAGCCCACTACACCTAAACCCGGGACCGATGCTACGACGACAGAGACCCCCGGCGGTACCCGCAACGCCAGAAATGAGGCGGCGACTGGAGCAACTCAGGTGCCACGTGTCCCCAAGGCCACCAGCACCCAAGCTGGCGGCAGGACAAGGAGGAAATCGCCCCTTAACACCACCCGTATCATCAGCGGAACCTCCTTCGGGCCTGCAGTCGGAACCACCTCGACCGCCTTTCCGACACCTCTGCTCTCCTTCGCCACCTAGGAACCCTGGTCCTACAATTACCACGCAGGACCTCGTACGGTTAGTGGCCGAAGGAGTCGAGCGGGCACGACAAGACCGACCAACACGACCCGAACAGGGTAATATCGCCTGATTAAAAATGAAGAACCTGGAAGCCTTTGACGGAAAGAGCTCGACCGCATTCAATCAGTTGTGGGAAGCAGTCACCATGTTCCTTGGGTTCTACCCGGAAATGGGGGATCAACAGAAAATTGTCTGGGTGGGGACCATACTTTCAGATACGGCTCTCGTATGGCACCTACAGCGCTTCCGTGAGATAAGGGGAAATGACACCTGGGTCAACTACGCAGCAGCCATCCAAGCAGAATATCGCAACGAAAGGGAAGCAGCCGATGCCCAACTCAAACTAGGGCAGCTAAAATACCAGAGATCGATCCGTGCTTACCTCACCGAGTTCCGGGCCCTGAACAACTTCGCAAGGGCAACGGGGGAAGGCCTACGAGAGAAAATCAACCTAGCGATGCTGGACGGCATCCTGGACATGCTATTCAACCAGAACCCGGACGAGCCCACGGACGATGAAGGCTTCATAAGCGCTACCTACCGAGCGGGAATCCAGGTGGAAATGAAAAAAGTGCTCAAAGCGGCTAGAGAAGATTCGAAGGGAGGGCCCGCCCCAAGGCAAGAAGGAAAGAAGGACAATAAACGAAGGGAAGAAGGAAAAAAGGATGACCAGGGCAAAAAAGGACCGGAACAACGCTCCGAAAAAACCCGAGAATGGTGGGGAGGAAAGAACCACTGGGGCTCAAAGGAAGAAGCCCTGAGAGGAGTCCCGCAAAAAGAACAAGAAACGTACTTCCAAAACCACGACGATTGCTGGCGATGCGGACGACCCGGGAACAGAACCTTCGAATGCTTCTTGTTCAACACATTGCAAGGGACCGCACTACCAAAAGCCCCTTGGAAAGCAGCAGCAGCCAGACAAAAACGGGGAAGAGAAAACAAGAAGGACGAGGAGGCCCTTGCAACCAAACAACAAAAAGTCATGGCAGTGGAGACCATGGAAACAGATGCTGTAGCACCGTTGTGGGAAGAATCCGACTCGGATTTTTAAGAGGTCGGGAACAGCCGCAGCCCAAGACCTCGACGATAATATGCGGACAATCTAAGATACATAAGAACGAGGAACCAAGTGCTGGAACCCCGTCAAAGAAAAGAACAGTCCACGGCGGCACGCGCCCAATCATCACTATGATACTACATGCAAGGGAGAAAGAACACCAGATCCGGGTACTACTGGATACCAGTTGCTCCGTTGTGCTCCTCAATCAACAGACAGTGGAGAAGCTCGGGATTAAGAAGAAGGCGCATTGGCAACCTCACAGCATAGAGAATTACACTGGGGAAAGTGTCAAAGGGGCAGGGCAATTTTATACGGAACCCATGCTCCTCCAACACCGAAAACATTACTCCAGGGAGAAATTCGAAATCTCGCCGATGGAAACAGAAATCGATGCCTTCCTCCCTTTTGACTGGATAACAACACATCCACCACAAGGCGCCTGGACGAACCAGGAAATAAGGTTCAACAGTGCCCGGTGCCTGGCCAGCTGCACCAGGTTCGAAACCGGTGAGTTCTCCCTGTCATGGGACGAAGAAGTGGCAAAAAACCCCCAAGCCCAGATCATCGGTTATGTATCGGCCGTCAACGAAGACGCAAGGAATCGAGTCCCTATGGAATTCCAACAGTACCTGGGAATAATGGGAAAAGAGGCACCGGATGCCCTCGCCCAGCATCGACCCTACGACTGCAAGATCAACCTCCGAGAAGACGAGACAGCACCCTGGGGACCCATCTACCCACTATCAGAAGAGGAACTCCAAACACTTCAGGAATGGCTGAAGGAGATGGAGCAAACAGGAAAAATCAAACGCTCGACATCCCCTGCCGGATCACCAATACTCTTTGTCCCCAAACCACACGGAAGAGGGCTATGCCTGTGCGTCGACTACTGAGCACTGAACAAAATAACGATCCCGAACCGATACCGGCTACCACTCATGCAGGAACTACAGGACTGGGTCCAAGGAGCGCAGTGGTTCACAAAACTAGATCTGAAAAACGGATTCCATCTCCTTCGATTCAAGGAAGGGGACGAATGGAAGACGGCATTCAGAACCCGATACGGATTGTTCGAGTTCCAAGTAATGCCCTTCGGCCCAACCAATGCCCCATCCACCTTCCAAGACATGATGAATCACATCTTATGGGATGTACTAGACATCGGACTTTTGGCATACATGGACGACATATTAATCTACGCCAAAACCGAAGAAGAACACGACCGCCTGGTTAAGGAAGTCCTGGAAAGACTGCAGACCCATGGGTTAGCAGTCTCCCCCGAAAAATGCGTCTGGAAAACTCAGGAAGTGGAGTTCCTGGGTTATGTCATCGGAAGAAATGGAATCGCAATGTCTCAAGAAAAGGTGGAAGCAGTACTGAGTTGGGAGGAACCCAAATCTCTGAGCGAGACCCAGTCCTTCCTAGGGTTCACTAACTTCTACCGACGATTTATCAAGGACTACTTGAGAGTGGGGCAACCCCTGACAGAATTAACGAAGAAGACGGAAAAATGGTCATGGAACCCCGAGCCAGGAAAAGCCTTCAACGAGCTAAAAAAGCGATTCACGATGGCACCAATCCAGGCCCACTTCAACGCCCAACCGTACGACACAAGGCATCGGAGTTCTTCCAGGTGGAGGACTGGGAAGGATTGGTTCCTACATGGAATCCCTATTAGCCGTTGGCCAGTGGCAGGCGGACCAGCGTATGACAGATTGTACCTCATCTGGGTAGACCGCGAAGTCGGAGCCTTTTGCATAAGTGAGAATTGCAGTGATCATGGCTGATGGGATTGATGATGTTGCTGTTGTGATAGTGATGGAGTGGGAGAGCTGTTGCGGTTGCTGCGTTTTCGGTTATCGGGGGGTGGCAGTGCAGCGGAAGCCAGTCGAAGCGGGGCAACGAGACAACGGTGCTGCTGGCTGCTACTGCTGCTGCCAGTTGCCATCCTGTCTCCACAGTAATCTTTTACTCACCAATTTCCTTCCAACATCACATCACTGGATTCTACCCTCTTTCATCAGCCAAGAATCTACTAGCAAATGCCAAGCTGCAAGCAACCTCGAAAAATGGCGGGGCAGTACGCCGCTAGTGTCACGGCAAATTGCGTCTGGACGACTGCTGCGGCATGTGTTCTGGACGACGCCTGCCATGGCATACACCTTCCGGACGACGCTTGTCGTGCACAGGCCGCTCGCAACGCGAAACGGCTGTGTGTATGCGTACTAGACAAAGATGGCACTGTATTAGCCTTCCAGGTGACGGGTGTCGAAGCATAGGTACCTATCTAGCCTTTTCTTCCAGACACAAGTGTCAAGGCAAATGGTCCGAATGACGCCTGCCACGGCACATGCCTTCTGGACGAACATTGTCAGTGCGTTTGCCTGCTAGGCGCTGCGCGTCAAGACATGTCTTCCGTCGGGTGCCACTACACATACCTTCCGGACGAGGTTGTCAAAGCACATGCCACTCCCAACGCGAGGCAACTGGGCGTATGCGTACTAGACGAAGCTGGGCAGCGAATTGGCCTTCCAGGCACCGAGTGTCAAGGCAAATGGCGTCCTGACAACGTGTGTCAGTGTACATTTCTTCCGGACGACGAGTTTCGTGCCAACGCAGCCTTCTGTACGGCTCCAGCCAGGCTATACGCCATCCATCGCAGCTCCCCTTGGTTGGCCATTCCTTCCTCAATTGCTGTTGGTAAGGCATTTTGTTCTCACTTCACAACGCGTCTAACCTGTACCCGAGTTGCATGCCATGCCGGTACCGAATCTACATGTCATACGCCCTCCTTGGAGTTGTAATACATTTGAATAAAATAGTAACTGTAAATACCCTTCTCAGCGTCGTATCCCCGCCGCTGCGTGAACCAACTCATCCTCCGTCATGTAATACACTTCATTCAAGGTCATCAAATCGATACGAGTGTTGACGATTCATGCTTTCCGAGTCGTTCCCGAGGTGCCAGGCTCCTCGGGAATAAGATGCACTGCACCGGTGATGTTTCCTCCGCTGATCACCTCGTAGCCACTTCCCTTTGCTGCCTCTGTCACTCTGACCATCCCGGATGCCCTTTCAGGCATGCCACCCACGCTCGGTATTGTCGTTTGTACAAACGCACACCAAACCAAACCGCCTAAGACTTGAAGGTTGAAAAGCTTCAGGAGATGGTATGGCACGCGCCCTCGGAGAGCCTTGTACGCTGGTTCCTGGCCCTCTCTGGGGCGTGATGTCCCCACCCATACCCAGTCATTCCGGGGACCTTGCCCGTGCCATGTCTGTTTCCCGGTACATCGAATGGTCTGGATCGCTTGATCTCCAAGCATATTGGTGACAGGAATATGAATGCCGTGGTACAGCCGTGCACTACAGCATATCAGCGCTTCCAAGTTGGTTTCTACTCTCTGAGAAACCAGTAAGCTGCTCGTGGCGCACTGCAGCACCCTCCGAAGGTACATGTCCCCCACTGAGACCAGTATGGCAGCAAACGTATCGCTTTTCGACATGGTGGAACCCTGCACAGAAACGAACTTCAAGCCCTTGACGGTTGGGAGGTTGGTTTTGCCACTCCCAGTGGTGTTCATGGTGCCGTGGGCATTGGGATTAAGCCTCCGTACGGCGAATGCATCGATGCATAGGTAGTATTCGAAGATCTGCCTGTAGATGTCGCCAGACCGATACGATTTGTTGTATGGAATCTTGATCTGCGTACGGTGGGAACTTTCTCCGGTCTCCGTAGACCACTGCTTCAGGCATCCATAACATTGGATTTGCTCGCGGAAATGTAGCATCTGGTGAATCTTCGGAAAGTTGAAATCGCTTCCATCAGCATGGTGTTCAATCATTTCAGCACCTATGAATTCATTCCATGACTTGCACTGGCACTCACGGTGGGCCGCAGTTTTAAACTTCACCGACTTCAACTCCTAGTCTCTCTCCACGATTAACTCCTTTGAGTGAGCTTTACCTTCCTGCGTGACACTCTTGCCGGCACGAAATTGACGAAAGACATCCTTGAAGTGGTGAAAGTGCTGCAGAGCCGTACTCATCAGTTCCAACGTTTGCTCATCATGCGAGTCGTATTGAGAGTAGAAGTAGAACTCCACAAGTGCTCGACTGCATTCGATTACCTGATTGAAAATGCCACGCTGAGAAGCGGATGGCATATGTAGAGCGCAGCGTAAGATGGTGACAAGAAAGCGTAACATGGTTTTGATTTCCTTCCCCTGCCAGCTTGACACCTCCTCGTATGTCCGCCGGGGTTGCACCATGTCAAGATACACAGGTACAGAAAGCCAGATATTGTTGAACGCTTCGAAGCGATTATGCTGCTTCAGGAACTTTGAAAGCCATCCCAGAAGATGCTTCAGCATCCCTAGTTGCATTGTATGGAGCAAGTCGGGTTTCGGAAGGTTGCTTGTCATACAGTCAAGATCCCAAAGGACATTATAGCCTTGATGTACATCAAAACTTGCGAGCCTTGCATTTGCTGTAGCGGTATTTGCGACACTGAGCACCCTGTATTTATCGTGGTCACATATTGGATACGGTCGGACAGGAAGTTGGCCCATCTCAGCTTGCGGGTATTTACACCAGTAGCATACGCCGTTTTTGATATTATGAAGGTCCCGATGTTCTGGATAATTGGCAATCCAAGCAACTGGCGAAGCAACGCAACACCTGAAGGGGCCATCCGCACGCCAGGCGAAGAACACCCGACACTCCACACGCATTAAAGGTCCCAAGATATGTAGTAAGACATGTTGCAAGACCATTCGGTTGTGTTCCTTCTGTTCCTTGTACCGGCTGAGGGGGATGTCGCGTATCTTGCTGGCGATCGGAAGCCGAGCGACTAACAGCACACTGTGGACAGCTCCAGGTTTGGTGTTGATGTTCAGCGGAGGAGATTCTCACCTGTCATTCCCACCACCAGTCGGCAGCATGCATCTCGCCGTAGACACGCCTCCCATGTTCATCAAACGGCTGCTGGGGGGCGTACGAAAGGTGCTCTGCATACGCCAGCTGCCTTAGAAGCCACTTCGCGCACTTGATAATATCGCGGTGCCAGAATTCGATAGGTTCTCCAGCATGTTGCTCATTCCAGGTGATGTTTTCTAGCCAGCTCTTCTCCCATGAGTCAAACCTGAGTCCATCCTCCATTTGGTCAATCTTCTTCCGCAGGTGGTAATTGGACTTCAGCGAATGCTTTAAATTGTCTTTGAGACCGCAGTCGCCCTTCAGTAAAGCCTCAATGACACTCCCAGCGAGTCCCATTGTCGTCGCAACTTCAGCAAAGTTGAACTCTTCTTCGTTGGCAAACAGGTAGTATGGGTCGTCGCTGGAAGTGATGCATTCACATTTTTGAGAGACATACGCACATGGCAGGCCGGCATTCGGGTATGCCAATGTGGAGTGAAAATGGGGTGACTGAGAATCAGAAGATTCGAGAGGAGGATTGGCAATGGCATCGCAATCGGGGGGCATGGGGTCCGAGTTATGATTCTGGAAGACGGCGTACGGAGAAGGCAGAATGCGGTGCTTGGACGGTCGTAAGGTGTCCTCCACGGAATCCCTACACCTGTTCTTCAGGTCGATCTCTTTTTTATATTCCGGATGTACCTTAGCCATGTGTTTTTGAAGCCATGAAGTCGTTTTGAATTTCTTAAAACATTGAGAGCAGACTTCGGTCGTGTTACGCATTGTGCAAATTTGTGAAGGATAATGTAAAATGAGCTACCAGTCAATGAAGTGGTGAAAGAGGACTATCTATCAAGGACGGACTCGCAAGGTTGAATGCTGCTATGAACACCACTATCTGTGCTTGAGAGTCCGTCCTTGATAGATAGTCCTCTTTCACCACTTCATTGACTGGTAGCTCATTTTACATTATCCTTCACAAATCTGTACAATGCATAACGCGACCGAAGTCTGCTCTCAATGTTTTAAGAAATTCAAGATGACTTCATGGCTTCAAAAGCACATTGCTAAGGTACATCCGGAATATAAAAAAGAGATCGACTTGAAGAAGAGGTGTAGGGATTCCATGAAGGATGACTTACGACCTTCCAAGCACCGTGTTCAGCCTTCTCCGTACGCCGTCTTCCAGAATCACCACTCAAACCCTGTGTGTGACACTGGGATTGTCTCGTAACCGGAATGTATAGAGAATCAAAGGTAATCAGGCTACTCTCGATAATTCACAATGGAATAATCTTAGATCTTGTGTGTGGGTTTCGGTGCATCAGGAAAAAAAATGTGCGTCCGGACGCACAGGCTACGTCCTGACGCACCAGGTGCTCGGGACGCTCTGGACGCACCCTGGCAGCGCACATACCGCTCCCAATGCAAAACGCACAGGCAATGTGAATTCGGACGCAGCTCGCCACGGCACCATGCGCCCGGACGCAGCTCGCCACGGCATCTGCTTACCGGACAGAGCGTGGCAGGGCATTTTCGTTCTGGACGCACGGTGTCAGGGCATTTTCCTTCTGGACGCACGGTGTCAGGGCATTTTCCTTCTGGACGCATGGTGTCAGGGCATTTTCCTTCTGGACGCAGCCGTGTCAGGGCATTTTCCTTCTGGACACAGCCGTGTCAGGGCATTTTCCTTCTGGACGCAGCCGTGTCAGGGCATTTTCCTTCTGGACGCAGCCGTGTTAGGGCAAATGGCATCCGGACGACGCGTGTCATGGCACCGTGGTTACGCTACGCTGGCTGTCAAGGCACGGAACATCGCAGCAAATACTCGCGTCGCATTCACAAACACGCAGCGGGTTCCAGGCATAGTGACTCAGTCCAGTTCTATTCTCTATATCTAATGTACATCTATATATGCTACTACCACACTTCGCGTTTCCAGCACAAGCACCCAGCGTCACATCCATCGCCGCTGTTTTTGACGCGCGTAGCATTGCTGAGTGTCGGAAACAAAGGAAAGTTGGCAAATACGACACGACGCGATGAGCCCGACGCGATGAGCCCGACGCGATGAGCACGACGCGATGAACACGACGCGATGAGCACGACGCGATGAGCACGACGCGATGAGCACGACGACTATGAGGAGGATGGCAATGAGGACGCCGGCGGCGTGGACGATAGCGAGTAGGACACGGCGAGTATGAGAGCGAGTAAGACGTGACGAGTATGGGAGCGAGTAGGACGCGACGAGTATGAGAGCGAGTAGGACGCGGCGAGGACGATAGCGAGTAAGACGCGGCGAGGACGATAGCGAGTACGACGCGGCGAGTATGATGGCGAGCTTTATGGCATGGTTAGCACAGCTCTCAGAGTGACAGAGACACCGGGAAGTTGTAGAATACACAGTGACGAGTCGATGTCAATGAGGGTGCCGGCGGCGAGGACGATAGCTAGTAGGAGGCGGCGACCACGATGGCGAGCTTTGTGGCATGGTTAGCACAGCTCTCCGAGTGACAGGAACAGCAGCGGGGAGTGGTACAATACGAGATGAGGAGTACGATGTCAATGAGATTGCTGGCAGCGAGAACGATAGATAGCGAGTAGGACGTGGCGTGTATGATGTCAATGCAAAGTGCCAAGCCATTACCAACACTTGCGCTTGCGCAAGGTTCGGCGTCCTCATCGCTCCTAGACCCCATTTTTCTTCTCCTTTCACCTCGTCCTAGATACTCATCGTCGTCCTTCGCATTGCCATCATACTTGCCGCCATCAAATTAATGATATCTTATTCGTCGACATTTTCCTCATCGACATTTTCCTCATCAACATCTTACTCGTCGCGCCATTCTTGCTACGTTACTCGCCGCCATCCTCACTGCCATCAAACACATCGACATCCTCCTCAACGACATCATACTCGTCACATCGTATTGTACCAGCTCCCACCGCTGTTCCTGTCACTCGGAGAGCTGTGCTAACCATGCCACAAAGCTCGCCGTCGTGCTCGCCGCCTCCTACTAGCTATCGTCCTCACCGCCGGCACCCTCGTTGACATCGACTCGTCACTGTGTATTCTACAACTTCCCGGTGTCTCTGTCACTCTGAGAGCTGTGCTAACCATGCCATAAAGCTCGCCATCATACTCGCCGCGTCGTACTCGCTATCGTCCTCGCCGCGTCTTACTCGCTATCGTCCTCGCCGCATCCTACTCGCTCTCATACTCGTCGCGTCCTACTCGCTCCCATACTCGTCACGTCTTACTCGCTCTCATACTCGCCGTGTCCTACTCGCTATCGTCCTCGCCGCGTCCTACTCGCTCTCATACTCGCCGTGTCCTACTCGCTATCGTCCACGCCGCCGGCGTCCTCATTGCCATCCTCCTCATAGTCGTCGTGCTCATCGCGTCGTGCTCATCGCGTCGTGTTCA
>Ga0307516_10001884_pt1 | contig 28704 bp, 35 predicted proteins | sample 19_EM_MG_FD_203310 | JGI IMG/M metagenome (GOLD analysis project Ga0307516, IMG submission 203310) | Populus trichocarpa ectomycorrhiza microbial communities from riparian zone in the Pacific Northwest, United States - 19_EM | ecosystem: Host-associated > Plants > Roots > Unclassified | place... | reverse complement strand
TTTGAGCAATACCATCAAAACTCCAACGACATAATCATCAATTTGTCAACTCTTTCTCTCTCCCTCTCTCTCTCTTTGCTCGTGTGAAAACAATCAAAGGAAACGGTGATCGGGCAAACTTTTACAGAACACCTGTTGCAATCAGATTAAACCCAGTCGTGATCGCATTGGAGCGTACATTTGCGTGGGATATTTTACCTACGGCCGCCTTAATGGCGTTGATGACTGCCTCCGACATTGTGTCTGATACCTGCTTAATATTGTTGGCAAATGCCTCCGAAATGTTGGCAGATGCTTCCGCAATGCTGTTGACAATTGGCCCCTTGAGGGCGGTGGTGATAAGTACGAAATTTGCACTCAGGCCGTCGGGATCGAATTTCGAAACAATCCTACAACAGAACGGTCGCTTCGTCAGCACGCGCAAAATCTCTGCAACCAAGAAGCTTCTCACATCTGCAGTGAATGTACACAGTAGTGGTGAGTGACTTGCGAGACTCTGGGAAACAGCGCGCGATGACCAGCGTCAAGATGGCCCCAAACACATCAGGACCGCATCCCAGACGCTCCCAGCAGGCGCAGGCGAACTATCGCAAGCCTATGACATGCTAATCAGCGAGTGGAGGTGATGCTAGAGCCAACGTAGTAACCTCGTAATCGCTCGACAGTAGCGAGAGCGGGAGGAAGAGCTCTGCTAGACTAAATCTTGCGTAGAAGAAGCCACCAGCAACGGGGGCTGTGGGGTCGGCGAAACCGTGGCTGTTGGAGGTTGGCGGGGCGCCGTACCAGCTGGCTGGTTGGCATGGCGTTGTTAGTTGTCTTGAGTCGTGTTTCCGCTGGTATGTACTCGTTCGCTCTGGGTGCTGGCGCCGGACGCATGTTCGCGGTGCGCCGAGAATGCTATGGCGGTCGGCGGGGCAGATTCAGTGTGGGTATTCTCGAGATGATCCATTGTGTGACTATTGCAGGACGAGATGTTGGGTGCGACAGAGAACGACGAGTTGGCGGGTGGAGGAGAGAGAGGGAGGGTTGTAACTTGCGAAACGAAAGGGATGTACTGCAGGACAGCGCACATTAACCCTCGTTACCCGGCACCGATGTCCTTGCATGCTGTATACAACCGTATTGGAGCATTTCGACGTTCAAATCTGTGAGAAATTTAAGGAGGAATGAAACGAGCAATTTGGGATATATGTGAGGTGTGATCAGACAATAAATCACACCCCGCAAATCAGTCTTCTTTACATTCGTCCGTTGTATAACAACCACAAGCATATTACATCGGGATGTAAGCCCAGTAGGTTATAACAAGAGTAGTCTTCCTTGAATAAATAAAGAAGACGTCCTCCCTGGGGAGCATGTCTGTTGCGCAGACTATGAGATATTATATGGCCTGATATTAGGGGATGTATTTATCTCGAGAAAAATACTGAAAATGCTCAGATAAAGTTTTAACAATCGCCGCGCGAGATATTTTTGACCTGGGTGGGCACCCAAGTGCACTCGGACAGCAACCAAGACACCTATGATGCAGAGTACATTACCCTGGCCCACGTGCTGGAAGTTGCAGCGCAAAGGAACGAGACCCCGGAATGGGTCACCATCATCGCAGATGCACAGGCAGCTATGAGGCGAATGGCATCGGACGAGCCTGGCCCCGGGCGACGATACGCCCTCCAGCTGGGGAAGCACATTTCCATACTGCGCAGGGCTAGGCTGGATATCGTCATTGAAATCCGGTGGTGCCCATCTCACAAGGGAGTCGCCGGCAATGAGAAGGCCGATGAGTAGGCAAAGATTGCAGCAGGGGAGCCGAACACCCGCAGGGTGGAGTGGCTGAGCGCCCTAGGCCGGTCAGAAGTGCGGGCAGTGTCCCTCCCACCATTTCTCACCAACCTCAAGCGGGAAATCTTGGAGAAGAATTGGGCGGTGGCACGTCAATGGGCGGGGGGCCGAACCTCCAAGAAGAAGTACCAGTTGCCTGAGAGCCAGCGGCCTGATGGCACGGTAGCTGGGAGTACCAAGAGGCTTGCCTCGCGGTTCTACCAGCTGAAGACGGGGCACTGCCTGACCAGGCAGTACCTCAACTGGACAAAGAGCCGTCCCACCCTGCAATGCTGGTGGTGCCGGTACCGAACGCAGACCCGGGACCACCTCTTCAAGCAGTGCCCCAAGTGAAAGCCGCAGCAGAAGATCCTGTGGGCGGAAGTGAAGAATGAGACTGGGAGATGGAAGGATCGGTGGAAGGTGCGGGACCTACTGGCCGACGGGAGGTGCAGCCGGGCGGTGCTGGACTTCCTCTCGACCACGGACGTGGGCAGGCGGGTGCCGGAGGTGGAGGAGGATGACGCCGTGAGCACGGTATCTGACCTGGAGGTGCGGGAGTGGATGGAGGAGCAGGGAGAGGGGGCGGAGGAGCCGGGCGCTGGGGGGGAATCACCGTTGTTTCTGCCCACACCCGACTTCATGGCGTCCGCATATACGGCTTAGGCGCGGAGCGGTGTTCTTTCCTTCGTTCTTTTCCTTTGTCCTACACAGTCGCTCGTCTCTCTTTTCTTTTGTAATTTCCTTGGCGCGCACCACACATTCTCGGGACAGGCCTGGGCGGGTGCCGGGAGGGGCTACTGCTGTTCCTACCCACGCCCTCTTTCATGGCATCCGCAGATGAGGGTTAACGGGGGGATACGATTTCCTTTGTTTTTCCTTGGGCGCCTTCACCTTCGGCGGCTGGTACGGCGTGAGGGCAAATGGGGCGCTTGCAACGAGCCGCCACTGCGCGGACAGCGGACAGGAAACGGACTCTACATATCCTCGCCATGATCTCCATAGGTCGCATGCGAGTTATCAATAAATAAAAAATAAAAATAAATCTTCTTGGGACAGGCCTGGGCTGAGGGCAAAAGGGGTGCTAGTAACGTGCCTCCACTGTGCGGACAGCGGACAGGAACTAGACGGTACATAATCTCGCCATGATCTCCATAGGTCGCATGCGAGTAATGAATTAAAAAAAAAACCTCAACACCACCAATCCTCCCGCATTTCTCTCATCCTTGAGCAACAAGAACACATTGCAAACAGCCCGGTACCCCCTCTACCGTACGTTCCAAATGGCCGACGAAACATGGCTCCCATCGTGCCCGCTAGTCCATACTTATTTGCATTCCATGCACCACTGGATTGCGCTAGGGTTGATTTCGCAGAATCCCAGCCCACCGAGGCTTTTCGGGTTCCCGTCACCCCCGGAGGAGCTACCGCCGGGACAACCTCCCCTGCCTTCAAAACCGCCTGCAAAGCTATCGAACATGCGGCTGCGATGCAAAACAAGCAGGAAGATGTTATCGATAAGTATTCGCGCTGCATCATAGGCGTCCTGGTTGTAGCCGATTTGAGCTTTGATGCCCACCCAGGATTGGCCGTTCTTCGAAACCGCCGCATATCAGGCAGCTCCATCATCCAGTCGTGACCCATCCGTAAACATGGCGAGATAAGGTCGGGCCGAGGGTCGAGGATCCAGTAAATGTAGTACTTTCAGAGGAATGATGTTCTCTCGGACAACCGCGCTAATCAGCACCGCCGTTCGGGCCATTGAGTCTGAGCCAAATGCCCCGAGGAAAACGGCGGTTCGTCACGGTCGATGAGGTTTCAAAAGCACACTCCGTTCGTACCGTGAAGCTGCAATCCAAATGGTTGGAAAGATTGCTTCCCGACGCGGGAGGTGTAGCAGTCGAGGACGCTGTACGCTGTACTATCTGCACCACCTTGCCGGGTGGAATCGAGAAGTACCAAAGTCCCGGACGGCGAGGGGCTCTTCACGATGTGATCGCAAGAAGCCATGACGTCCCAGGCAGGCCTCAGGGAGTCCTTCTTGATCGATAGTCGCTTGAAATGTCGAACTCCATGCGTGCTCCTGTAGAGCATCCCGAACGATTCAACACCTTTGCCAGCATCGGTGTCATCGGCTTCAAAGCAAAACGAATACCCTCGATAACATCGTACTGCTTGTTTTGCCCCGCTGTCGCGTGTTCGATAGCTTTGCAGGTGGTTTTGAAGGCAGGGGAGGCTGTCCAGGCGGCAGCTGATCCGGGGGTGATGGGAACGTGCTCGCTGCGCCGGTGGGCTGGGTTCTGCGAAATCAACGTCAGCGCGATCCAGTGGTACATGGAAGACAAATGAGGATTTACCAGCAGGCACAATAGGAGCCATGTTTTCGTCGCCCATTTGGAACGTACGGTAGAGGGTGCCGGGGTGTTTGCAATGTAATTTTGATGCTCAAGGATGAAAGAGAAATGCGGGAGGATTGGTGGTGTCGAGGTTTGGTGGGGGGGGGGGGGGGGTCGGGAGGTGTGTCTGTTCTGGAAGGGTCAGGAAGATACGTACGAGATGTATCCACACCAGCACTAGTCTCCTCTGTGACTGCTATTTATAGAAACATTCCCTAGCCCTAGCCGCACTCAGGAACCGACGCTGGATGTTGTGGGATTATTAGGATGCGTCGTGGACAAGTCGCCGCCTGCGTCCACATCGATGCCTCACTTGTCGAGCCTTGCACGTAGTCGCCGCAGGCATGCTTACCGGCATCCTCCATGTCGCGATCGTACCTCGCATCTTAGCCGTGAACTTACCACTGTTTCCGACACTCACCGAGCAGTGCTAACTCCCCACCCGCTCCTCTACATCACTCCCACGCACAACCCTTCGTAGAGAATACAAGAATCATTGCCATTTTGGTCTCGCTCCATTTAATCCTGAAGCGACGAATTCCCGCCCTTTGTGCGCAATACCTCGATCCTCGAGACCCTTCCAATTTCAGAGGGCACTTCGTGAGCTTTGAGTGGTTCGAGAGCTGTGGGAGCCTCGCGAGGCGTGAAATTGCAGAAGACCACCGAGAAGGTCGGGAACGCCAGTGAGAGGAGGATGGTTTTCTTCTCTCACTTCCCATTTTTTTTTTAAGATTACCAGGGCCGATCCACCATTGAAAAAACGACCGGCAGTGTCCCGGGACTACCTTAGCTCGAGATGAGAACAAAACAGCGACCGTTTTCTATTTAATCATGCTCACATTCAGCCAAAGCCGACTCTGGTGGCGCACATTATCTTCGGTTACCGTCCGCTGTCTGTACCGCGGCGACACGTTGCAATACAAAACAGAGGCCGTGGCTGCTGCACGATCGCAATTTCAGAAGTCGCGGAATTTCCTGACTACCTACACTATCCTGCGCTTCGCCAAGGCCTGTTGGGGCTTTATTTCCTCACCTGATAGTCCATTCCGAAATTTTTCCCCAAATTTTCAATTCCGAGTCGGGATCTCCGGAGGTGGGCCCGCTCGCGAAATTTGCAGCGGAACACATCATCATCTCTCGGAGGCCGTTGGACTGGTGTTCAACAACTTGCGAGCATGATATGATGCCTGAAAATGCGGGAGATCTAACCGACGGCGCTCAGGCGTTGATCTAACCATGTACCTCGTCGCAGCTTATTTGAATACGGAGGCAAACGATGGATTCCGGAACACTCATGCATTCCAGAATGACCCGAAGTCACACTACCCCTTCACTCCTATCCTTTCATTCGTAATATCCCTTCGTTGCTATTACCACCATACTGCCGCATGCATCCACAGGCGCAGTGGTCTGTTACAAGACGCGAGAAGGCGGACGAGTGGGCGAAACCCATGGAGGAAGCGCCAGACGCCTGGGGGATGGAATGGTGAGGGTATCTACTCGGACCTGCCGGAGACTCGAGCGTTTCCATTCGCCAAGTATCGCGCACACCTCAATGGGGAGCGCTCGCTGATGAGATTGGCTCAGGAGAGGCATTAGGGGTGAGGCCGGGACTCCAGTAAGAAATTCAAGACACCGTGCGAGCAGAAGCCCGATTGAACGGATACAGGAAGCTCCATCACACTCTCCTCCGGGTATTGCCAACTGAAGACCTAGAAAGGTCACTGCCACACCGGGTATACTTACACTGAACGAAGAACTAGCCAACTGCTCACTGCTGCTGGTACTGGTACCAGGCGTAGACACGGGATCCTCTCTCCAAGGCGTTCCCCGAGTGCCCTGATGGACATCCTGCGGGCCGAGGTTAGCGAGAAAAGCTGTCAGAATAATATTGATAGATGGAGATGAAGATGATGAATTAGATACAGGTACAACGACACGTACAGGGGGTTCTCTATATACCGAGGGCTCCCGAGCTCAGTTCGTCCAGTGACTTTCCTCCGGATAGCGTCACGGGTGTCACCTCCGCTGCCATCTCCGCCGCCATCTACGCCGCCATCTCCGGACGCTCGACATTTTGACCAAAGCGAAAGCGGGAACAGATGGTTCATGATCCGGGAACTCCTCGACGACGTGAGGTGCAGCCAGGCGTTACTGGGTTTACTCTCCCCCACAGATGCGGTGAGGTTTGCTACCGCTGAGGGAGAGGCGAGGAGCCGCGTGTCGGAGTGGGAAAGCAAACAGCCCAAGGAGTGCGACAAGGAAAGGGAAGAGAGGAGAAGAGTGGAAGCAGAGAATATGGATGCCAGGGAGGAACTACCGCTGTTTTTCTCATGCGCTTCTTCATGGCATCCACAGTGGAGGAGTAGGAGACGGACACGCTTTCCTTTTGCTCTTTCATTTAGATCGCGATTCCCGGTGCCCTTCCGTTTGTGATTTCCTTGTTGCTCATCTATTGTTTCTTCTCTTTGGACACGCATTGCCGCCTGGATGGAGGGCAGGGGTGAGTTTGCAACTTGGTGATATCTCACGGACAGCGGACGGGAACAGGACCAGATGTTTGCCGCCACAGTCTTTAGGGGCTGGACGCGAGTATTGTTAAACAAACAAAGCATCTCTCCACACATGCTGACATTCGCAGCCATTAACTTCTCATCGGGCGCTTCCGCACGTCTGCACACCATGCTGTACCATTGTTTTCTAAGGTTATGTGCGGGACGGAAGGCGGCTAGTGGGGTCACTGGGGACGTTCGTCGGACGGATCCCGTAGGACGCAGAGTGGGGTGGTGATTGGTGCTGGCCCGTGGTTACTGCGACGGCGCCGACTGGTGGGGTGCTGATCGCTGGCCAGGACTATTCCCTCAGCCCGTGCGGGGGGAGGCGGTGGCTGGTGATGATCACTCCAACCTACATCCACCGTCATCAGTGTCAAAATGTTCAACGTCCGGAGATTACGGTCCAGAGACGGTGTCCGGAGATGACTGATGCCGAGTCTCCGACCACCGGCTCGGGAGACAATCTTCCGTCCTTTTCCCCTGGCGAGTCCCGTAGACAGGCTCGTTGTACACCAAGAGAATTTTTTGCCTTCTACACATATCACCAATATGTTCACGATGTCCATCTCGATCGATCCCAATATTCCAACAATTAGGCGATCACACACATCACAAGGTTGCGACGTTGTACGCATCAACACCCGACTGGAAGAAGGAGTTCCGGAAGTGCAGCCAAAATTGCGGTTCCAACGGCCCACTGTAAAGTGGGTGGTGGCCGACTGCCGGAGCATAACCAAGAGCGAGTGACCAAGTTAGAAGGTGTTGGAATATAGGTAGAGATGAAGATTATATTATGGGTAAGCAATTTCAGCATTTTGTAGTAGAGGATTTTCTCCATATGCAGAAAGACCGTCAGGACAAAGGACGGAAGACTGTCCTCCGGGCCGGTGATCCGAGACACAGGCTGCCACCATATCCGGACACGCCGTCTCCTGTTCGTCGTCCCCCGACGCCCGTTTTTCTAACAAATGGCATGCCACCAACGGAAGGAGATATTCGTGGCAGCAGAGGTGGAATGGAAAGGAGCCTGCAATAGGATCTGGACAGGCGACGGTTGGAGATGCGAAGCCATGGTAAATGGCGGCCCTACCGTAAATGTACCAGTTGCAGGGCTTACCCAGATAGTTGCCAGCCATCGACTACCTGGGCAAACAACCGCCCGGAGGCCCGAGATCCCGACAGGCAGTACGTCTACCCAAAAGGACACTCAGGGACGGCGAGTACTCTCTTGTGAAGAGATTACTCGAAGAAATACATGGCAATTGGGGTCGCGATAGAAAACTTAGTTGGTGGGATGTCGCGTATTCCGCCGTATGTTTACCAGTTCTCCACCGTTTCCTTCGAGCACCGGCACAACGCGACCGTTGTGTTACGGTCACTGCACGCGCGACAAAGGGCCGGCGACCTGGGGTGCCGATAGGAAATCCGTGAATACCTTGCTCCTCTGGTATACTAACCGCCCGCTACCGGCCATATCTCCGGCAGTCATACCCCCGTTTCCTTCGTGGGCGGCAGGAAATAATGTCCCTGGTATGTCGGCAATCGCACCGGTTAACAGCCACTGGCGTCCTTTGCTGTTAATTCGGTAGTCGGTTGGTACCGAACTGGACGTGAGAGGGGTTGCCACGACGAACTTGGTGATCAGTTGGGTGTAGGATATGAGTGGACGAGATTTCATCAGCGAAAACCCGAACCTTTAGGCAGAGAAGAGGAGTTACAGAGGGCATACGCAGCTCTCCATTGCTTGCCATCGACTTGAAAAGCTGCGTCGTCCCACACCGCATCCACCGTGTCAACCGACCGAGAATAGTTTCCCGAGGATCATGGAGAAATGTTGGAGCCGGACACACGGAGATGACGTCTGTCCGAGTCGCCACGGGATGTCTCGGTTTCGCCCATCCAACAGACGAGTCCCTCAGGCCCCCTGGTTTATGGAGAGAGGGCTCCGTCCGCAACCATGTAACGTCAATGCAAATTACGGGTTATCACCATTATTTCGATATTCCAACAGCTTATGAGCATAATGCGCCCGCGTTGCGCGCATTGCAAATTGGCAACCTTCTAAAATATGTCCTCGCTCCTGCACCTGTCTTTGCACTTCTCCATACAACAATCGTTTATACCCACTGTCGCTATGGCCCTCCCTTTACACCTGCCTCCTCTATCCCCTCCTCGCACGGGCCGCCCCCCCCCGATAACCAACTTTTGTTGGAGCACCATTCAGCACCTGATCCACCACCCCCACTTGAACATTTCACGACCCAGTTCACCCTTGGCACCGCTCACCTCACCACCAATTCCACCACCCATTTCACAGCATGCCATCACCAGCTGCTCGTCACGATTTTTTTTTTTTTTTTTTTTTTTTTTTTCAATTGAATAGAGATTGCGACCGGCTCCCTGCGACGGCGGTTGGAAACATTTTTTTTTTGCCAGCGACGCTGTAGTTGACGGCAGGGGTTGAGGCGGAGAGGGGCTTGGCTGCTGTGCAGCTCTGGGGTTCTCATGGCGACCCAATTTTCTCGGCTGGGGTCTCCCGCCTGGAGTCTGGCTGGGCTCGTGGAACCCTGTAGCCCGTCGTGCTTCCGTCGAGAGGGCGGAATCGTGTCCCGGAGGTGGGGGCGGGGGCGGTATCGTGCCTGCGGCGATTTTCGCGGCTGCTGAATTGAGGTTTCTTTTTTCGGCAGCACTTGTTCGCGGGATGAAGAATGCCCATGTCCACCGCCCATTTCGCAGCCTGCCATCTCCAGCTGCTCGTCACGATTTTTTTTTTTTTTTTTCAATTGAATAGAGATTGCGACCGGCTCCCTGCGACGGCGGTTGGAAACAACTTTTTTTGCCAGCGACGCTGTAGTTGACGGCAGGGGCTGCTGTGCAACTCTGGGGTTCTCATGGCGACCCAATTTTCTCGGCTGGGGTCTCCGGCCTGGAGTCTGGCTGGGCACGTGGAACCCTGTAGCCCGTCGTGCTTCCGTCGAGAGGGCCGAATCGTGTCCCGGAGGTGGGGGCGGGGGCGGTATCGTGCCTGCGGCGATTTTCGCGGATGCCGAATTGAGGTTTCTTTTTTCGGCAGCACTTGTTCGTGGGATGAAGAATGCCCATTTGCACCGCCCATTTCGCAGCCTGCCATCTCCAGCTGCTCATCACGATTTGTTTTTTTTTTTTGTTTTTTTTGAATGGAGATTGCGACCGGCTCTCTGCGACGGCGGTTGGAAATATTTTTTGGCCAGCGACGCTATAGTTGGCGGCAGCAGGGGCGCAGCCGGAGAGGGGCTTGGCTGGTTTGCAGATCTGGGGTTCTGATGATGTCCCAACTTTCTCGTATGCAGTCTCGGGGCCAGGAGTCCGGCTGGGCTCGTAGAACGCTTTTGCCCGCCGAGGTTCTGTCGAGGAGGCCGAGTCGAGTCTCGGTGGTGTAAGAGTATGGTGAGCGCAACGTTGTTCGCTGCTGCTGAATTGTAGTTTCTTTTTTTTTGACAGCACTTGGTCGCAAAACGAAGTATGGCGTTTTTTTTTGTCGCTCAATCGACCGGCCGGAACTGTTGACCCGTGCGTCTCGCGGTACGGTCGTATATGGTTGGTTGAAGTCCGCCGTCACCGAGTCCCGTCGGCTTATTTGGTGAGAGGGTGAAAGGATTGGCGGTCCGAACGGAGAGGCCAAGGTGGTGTGAGTGCGGTATCGGCGCGGATGCCGTTCGACAAACCCCCTGCTTTGCGGGAGATTGGTGTGTGCCGGATAGATGCTGGCGGTCGAGGGCGCGGTTGGATGCGGAGCGCTGTGGAAGTCCCGAATGACTATCGTGGTATCTGAAGCTCGGGCTGTTTTGGGTTTGCGCGCGTATTGCGTGCTGTGGGAGACTGACAATAACTCCCATCCTACCAGCAACCCAGTAACAGGACAAATCGATGCCGGTTTTTCGACCACGGAATAGTCGGGAAGTGTGACCGGCAGCGCTCGGATGCAGCGTTGGCTGCAAAGGCGTGTGCCACAACCCATGCAGCTCACGCCTCAGTCTTCTGGTCTGCGGAGCGGCGTCGTGAAGTAGTGTACACCATCAGGCCCCGATCCGGACACGCCAACGAGGTTCAACTTCGCGTTCACCAGCCGTTCGGCAACACTGTTGAGATAAATTAGTACTCGAATATCAAATAGGACAGGACAGGGGACTCACATTTGTGTGTCTTTTGGAATGATGTTTGAGAAACTTTCCTTTTCTCCTCCAAAAACAAATTATTATTTTTTGGGGGTTTTTTTTTGAGGTTTTTTGTAAAAAAAAAAAAAAAAAAACTTTTCTCGTAGCGTACCGCACACCAGGCAGCCACCTCCCCATCAGCTCACCCTTCTCTCTTCCGCTCCGCACCCCACTCGAACCCCCAACCATGGCCTAACCTTAGATCAGGCCAAGGTAGGAGGCCCCCAGCAGTAACCCGTAGCACACAGCTCCAACCTTCAGTATCCTAATCTGGTTGGGTCCCCAGATAGGTTCGGAGGGAGCGAGTGCTGGGCGGGTACGAACTGGGGGAGTGGGGGCCGCTGGGGGCTCGTCGGAAACCAGCGGAGGCTGGCGGCCAGGACTTCGCTCTTCCGGACGGGACAGGCTCGGGTCCCGGACGATCCGAAAGTCGGCAAAGTTCTCCCAGCGCCGGGCCTGTACGCCGCGGCGAGCTGGTTGCTGGCACGCCCTCGTCCGCATGGAGTCCGGCCCCCGGCTGTGGGCGTCCGAGACCGATATCGAATCGCGGTGCACCCCAGTGTCACTGCTCCAGTTGGCGTGCCTGTGAGGAGCCCGCTGCAGAGGCTGGGCCTCTCTTCCAGTATCCTCACCGCATCCTCCTGGCGAGGGAACGACAACCACTGCCGACACTGCTGGCTGCGTCGCCAGACCGCTAGCCACCTGAGCCGGGCCGGTACTTGGAGAAGCACCAGGCCCTGTCAGGACGATGGCATGCGTTGGCTCCCAGTCCATCTCGACCGGCAGGAGCTGGGGCAACGGCGGCCAGACGACCGCTGGCAGAGCAAATGGCAGCAAGGAAGTCCTGGGGATCTCGACCGTGGCCTTGTGGCCAGGCGGGAACAGCGTGTCGTTCGCTGCCATATCCGGAGGCGGCGCGGTCGGCCAGCCTGCAGGCATGAGCAACGACTGCTGGGCACATGCGAGCTGCGAAACAGCGTCCCGTCCGTGAGGAGGTACGTCCGCTCCCCAGCCGCTTGTGGCACCAACCGACGTGGCAATAGCCGCGACATTCGGCACTGGAGGCACGAAGCCACACTGTGCGGGCCACTCGATCGCCGGAGAGTACCCGGTGTACTCACACTCCATGCTCTCCAAGCCGTAACTCAGGGTAGCGGGCAAAGCCACGCCGCCCGAGGCCGCCACAGACAGGACATTCGCCCCTCCGAACTGGGGCGCGAAGCCAGTCTGTGCGGGCGCTTGGATAGCCGCAGAATTCACTGCGTGCCCACCCCCCATGCCGCCCAGATCGTGACTCTGGTTGGCAGGAGCGGCAGGCCAATTGCCAGCGGGCGTGGCATTCGCATTCGGGTGCGGCGAGCTACTCGGTACCCCACTTGGTCCCGTCCCAACAATCACCGCGCTCGTCGATAGCGTCCCGCCGATAGGCATGGACGACGACGCCTGCGCGGAGATAAGGGAAGTAGCTGCTTGCCCGTCCGCGATAGCCACACCCGGGCCGTGGGCCATGGGCCCTCCTTCCGGCGCACCAGAAGAGGCGTTGATCGGATTCTTCGCGATCAAACCAGAGCTACCTGCAACAGCAGGGCAAAAAGTATGAGCAGGATCCTGAGGTAATCCTGCCACCCCGCCCGTCGCCAGGCTGATCGGATTCTTCGCGATCTGGGGAATACTTTCTGCCACTGCCGTAGTACCGGCAGTCTGAACAGGCGCCTTTGCCGGGCCCTCCAACGCACCCGAGGGTGCGTCGACCACAGTGGGTCGCGGGCTAGCGGGAACACGCGCTCCCCGCTTCCTGCCCCTGGAGGTCCTCAGCATGAGGTCCTGCACCTCTTCTTCGGTCTGCGTCGGGAGAGGAACCATAGCCGCACGTGTGATCGGGTTGGTCGGATTCTTCGCGACCACGCGACCACGTGCTACCCGCTTGGTGCGTCTCGACGGCGTAGCCATGAGACCACGCACCACCTCCTCCGTCTGGCTCGAAACTGGAACCGTCGGCGCACTCGTAATCGGGATGGTCGGATTCTTCGCGACCATGGGAACACTACCTGCCACGGCGGGACCGGAAGTATGAACAGGAGCCTGAGGCAATCCCGTCGCCCCACCCGTCGCCGGGCTGATCGGATTCTTCGCGATCTGGGGAATACTTCCTACCACAGCCGTAGGACGAGGAGTGTGTGACTGCATCGGCATGCCGATCGTCACACCCGAAAACGTATTGATCGGATTCTTCGCGATCATATCACTACTGCCTGTCACAACGGGACCAGGAGTAGGAGCAGGAGCCAGAGGCAATCCTGTAAGTGCGATCGGATTCTTCGCGATCGTCTTCAAAGATGGCACCGGAGCAGCACCCAAGACGTTCCCCAGAGGGACATCACTCCTGGCGACGGCGTTCAACTGCGTACCAGAAGAAGCCAACAACTGTGAGCTTGACGGTGCAGCGCGAGGATTCGGCCGGGGAGCAGAGACTACCCCGTCCGTTTCCTCGACGCCACCTTCGACGTCACTAGCGTCACTGTCGTTATCGCCGAGGGCTGCGTACGTCGGAAAGGGCACCTATGCGCGTGTCAGCTTTCCGTCGGTAGGAGATACAGGAGGCAAACAGTGAACTCACTCCCATCCTGTGGCCAAATTTGACACCCAACTGGTACATCGGGTTCAGCAGGTCGCGGAATGCCTGCCGGTGCTCGCGCTTCAAAGAGGCAATGTATTCCCGGATTTCAGCGAAAATCGCTTTCCTCCGGAACAAGGCCTTATTCGAAGGCTCGGACATCCGGGTCCGGAAGTCGAGCATCTGCTGCTTGACCCCGTCCTCGGTGTCCTTGAGCTCGTCACGCCATCTGGCGAAGGACTCCTGCAAGGAGCGCGCCATGGGCGCCGGGAACTTGGAAAGCTCGGCCACCTTCTGCTCGGCAAACGCCAAACGTTGTGCCGCTGCATCGGGGGCCTTCAGTCGCAAGGCCCGGACCACCGCCGGCCACTCCTTCGTCCACCTCCGCCAAATGGCGCCCGCAAGGTCGGTCCACTCCTCGTTGTCTGACATTCTCGCGAGCGAGAAGAAACTGCGATGAATTAGCTTTCTGTCTCGCAACGGTGAACGTAGGGGAGCGGGGAAAGGTGGATAGTACAAGCAGCGGGAGGGTCGTTGGTCTGCATAAAGAAGGAGATACTGTTAGCTGTGTCTCATTCAAGATGCGATGTTTCGGGGGAGTAAGTGGAACTGTTGAACTTACTATAGAAGAGGGATCGTAAACGGAAGCTGTGAGGGGTGGGTCGAAAGCCGTATGTGAAGCGCAAGAGAAAGACCGGAAAGATCTAGACTTGGGGGTTCACACAGAGTAGGAAAGAAAAAAAAGTGGGAAAGGGGGAGGAGTCCCAGTCTTTTATACAGAAGAAAAAAAAAATTTACGCCTCAAATGTCTAACGGCGCTAGCAACGGCGCATTTGAGGGTTCGTTCGTCACTGACCGCCAAATTTAGCCGCCGCCCGGGGTTCAGGCACGCAGGGATGCCGCAGCCACCGACGCTTCGGGCCTGCTGCCGTCGGCGATTCCGCCAGTGCCCTCGTCCTGCCCGCACCGCTAGCTTCCGCACGTCTGTAGAGTGCTTGCCGTACGTACCACCGATACACGCCATCGGCGTAGGTACGATTCTCATTAGCCATATTGTCGCAGCGACCTGTCTCCCACCCAGCTGAACTCGCAACACTACAAGAACCAGCACGCCGGTGGCACTCATCTACAAGAACTCCCTGTTTCGAGCGTTTCTCTTCACCCGCCCCCCGTAGTGAGTATCATCTACAGGTAAACTATTTGCGCTTGTCATGTCCGTGAAGAAGGAAGACTCCCAGAGAGTAAGGACCAAACCCATCCGGCTCACCCCCCTCCTAGCGCCGTACGACCTTTACCGCGGTTACGACCAATGCAAACGGTAGAACTCACCTTCGCAACGCGGCCAACGAGTGGGTGAAGAAGTAGTCGTCGTCTCCATTGGCGATAACAGGACAGGAAAGAGCGGAAGGGAAGGAGACAGTGAGTGCATCGCCATGCTCTAGTCTAGTCTCACGCGATAAAGGAAAGAAAAAAAAGAGAAACGGAGAGTATGGATATCGCCGTCTAGACAGGTTGCATACGATTGATTGATAAAGAAACATAACCTAACAACGGAAAAAGTGTGCATTGCCGCGAGAGAGGTAGTTGCGGTAGTCACTCGTCAAGTCCTTCCACCGCAACCCGTTATGTTGATGTCCGGTCGATCGCCATCTAACAATTCGTGGAGATTCCCTTAGGTACCGGAGCTGCGGGCTTTACCAGACGCGGACTCTACCGCTACCAAGACTGTCATCGCAATTGTTCACTGGTCAACACCTGGATTTCGTATTGCGGCACTGCAGTGGGGGCCGTATCTCCGGTGCCACAATGGGCGCGCGAACGGGCTCAGTTTGGATACTATCAATAGCAGTAGTGCGAATGTCACTCGAACCGACGATCCGGGCGCAAAGTCCGTACTTGGTCTCGAAGCGTTTCTGTAAGGACGGCATATTCTTCGTAGCACGCACGTGACATCTGTCTCAATTGTCAATACCAACCGCCCCTCCAGCGCGGCTATAGCCGGCGCTGACGTGCCACAGCAGACGGTCTCTGGGCGAGAATTTATTTAGTACTCTTCCACTCCTACGCTCCTGGGATTCAGCGAGCGGGAGAAACTCTCGGTGGTTGAGCTGCTCGCCGTGAAGTCTTCACCTCTACCACACAGATGACGCCGAGGCCGTCGACGAACCGACACTTCCGGGTCGCGGAGAAGAAATATACAGCGCAGTAAGATGCAGCGGAATGCGCACGGAGGGTTGGAAAGCGCGACAGTATTGTCAGTTCGTGGAGTTGCTGCACTCCAAGGCGGGTGGTCAAGTAGAAACTGGCAGTGAAACAGTTAGCGCAGTTGGAACAGTGAGGTGATTGTCCATGGGTGGATACTCACCACCACGTATGATAGCTGGCATCTTAACCGCGGCGATGCCGGGCGACTTGGCTACTAGCTCGGCACCGAGACCGTGTCGTTACGGAGCTCCGGGGGAGGGTGTTCTCCTCCCGCGGCCCAGCCGCCACCTCCTCACTCGCCGCCACCGCGGCTGTTAAGAGGAGATGAGGGTGGTGCCCGCCCGCCCACAGCGCTTACTCTGAGCAATCAGCTTACCCCGGTACGGCGGCATTGTCGCTCGGGATTCGGCGCGACAAACGGGCGGCGACGGTACGACAGCTAGTTGCGGCTCCGCGGTGCTCATCGGCATGATGGCGTAGCCCCGCATGGCTGAAGCTAATACCAGGAACAGCAGCGGGTCTCTGAGACACCCGACTTACTCGCGGCTGGAAGCCTTCGTCACGTAGGACGATAGCTCCCGCGATGTCGGCACGGTGCTGGGCACCCTTGCACTGAAAACAATGAGACATTTCTTTGCGCAATCATTCATCTGGTGTCTAATAGGGATCGCCCATAGGTGCCACACCACAGTCGCATCGCCACCCCTCCTGGTATGAGGCGATTGGGGGTCCGCACGCACATCGCTATCCCTCAGAACGTTCGCATCACTCCTTGCGGGGTGGCCCTCACGCTCGGAGCCCGGCGGGACATACAGGTGAACACCTCGCGTAACAGCGTCCCGGTCCTCTGCGGGTTGGTGGGAGATCTCCAGGTCGATTTCTCGGGCCTAGCGATGTTGTTAGTCCGGCAATGTCGCGCAAGAGAGGAGAAGGGTACGGCGGGCTAGCTTACTGAGCCTTGTTGGTGCCCGCGACAAATCTCGGAAAACATACTTCTTGAGCGGACCGTCGGCGTGGGAGGCTGTGCCTCGCCTCCTCAATCGAGCGTGTCTGCTGCGGAGCCAGCATCGCCGTCTGATAGACTGGGTTGCCCCTGGCGACATTGCCGGGATTGCCACTGCCGCTGGCATGCCGCGAGGTCCGCTCGAAACACGGGTTTGGCATACCTTCTTCTCACCAGCATGGGCTTCGTCACTTCCAGTTTCGGTGGGTAGCCGTAATAGTAGTAGAGCACTATCTCTTTCGTCCGACTGTCTCGATGCCTCGGAGGCCGGCATTCTGATTCGTGATGTGCATCGATCGTAAGTCTCCGTCTGCTATCGCGCCTCGATCCGTCCTGCGATGGAGCTCCCTGTGCACTGGAAAGGTTGTCCTCGGCGGGGCCAGTCGTGCGCCTATCTGCCCTGGCATCCCCACCTTTAGTGATAAGCAGCGATGGGTAGTCCCCACGCCCCCGGCCATGCTGCTTAACGTTCAGAACACCCCTTGCGGCGTGCGACTGTCGTTCGCGCGGGACATCGCGTACGCGGGTCGTAGTCATCGAAACTGGGGATCTGGTTACCGCTTAGAGTCATCGCCTCACCTGATGGGGAAGGGGTTCATACCTTTCGACCCTTGCGTGGGCTGGATACACCTGTATGATAGGTGCCGCGTCGGTGATCCGATGCTCTCCTGTCCCGACGGTACATACCTGGTCCGCCTCCGTGGGCCGGCCGGGATGGAACCCGCTACCGCATAAGCCTGTGCTTGGAAGAAGGGCGGCGGTGGGTGCCGTATTTTCGTCTGGTCCGGTTCGGCTGATTCGGGTTCGGGGACACTGCGAGAGTGGAGTCGCCGGCATTGGTTTCGACGAAGAAGCGGTCCCGGTCGTCCGAGTTGTCGGGGGTGCGGGTATACGCGTGGTTGCAATGCCCCCGCAAATGGGTTCCGCTTGCCATAGGCGGTGTTGGAGCTGAGCGGCGACAAAGCGACGACTGCCCGCGGTGTGGAGAACGCTTGGCAATCGCAAGCTGTTATCGAGGAGGTGACGTGGAGGAGAGGATGTGGTGAGGGATAGAATGCAGAGAGTTGGTGAAGTGTGGGAGGGAGATGCGGGGATAGATCCTAGAAATGAGGGAAGAAGCGGTCGAAGTGTGAGGAGATAGGCCGAGGGCTGTGGAGGGTATGCGGAAAGGAGAACGACTAGAGAGGGACGAGAGAGAAGATCAGGAGAAGAGGAAGCAGCGGCGAATTGCCTTCCATTGAAGGATTTGACGGCTGCACGAGTCCCTTAGCACCGGCTCGGAAGAGCGTCATCCGTCGAACACCCCACGAGGAGCAGCAGGCTGTGGGAAAGGTCCCGCTGTCTGGGCGCCACGAACAGGCTCCCCACACGGAGGGGAGCGCTGATGTCAACCTTGCCACGAACGGCAACCGTCAGCGAGTGCCCGCAAAGACCGGCGCCCGCGCTCGCCTACCCGGCTTTGTATGTGCTCCAGCGTCGGCGACGGCCACGACCGTCGATGCGCTTGTTCCTCCGTCGTCCGTAACCGGTCGCGTGGCCCCGTTCACCCGCAGTGCTCCCCTCGGATCCCAATCCGTCGCCTGTGCGGACGCTGGGTGCGGGGCTGCCCCACAGCACAAGGGCCGGACCGCGCACGCCACTCGCAGCCGTCGCCGCAGGAAACAGCATTTTGAGCGCGTCGACGATCGCGGTATCACGCGTCTCGCCGTCCTCCGGTCTTCGCTCGTCTCCCGCTTCGTTCCGCTCCGGCGCCTCGCCCTGTGCATGTTCCGCAGCAGCGGCTGGCGCTGGCCGCCCCGCATCCGCAGCCGCTACACGCGCCTGGGTGCACCTCTCGTCCGTGGAGACGTCTCCCTCGCAGTCTCCCTCCGCAGCGCCGCCCGCAGTGTCGCCTGCGGGGCGGCCATCTGTCTTACCCACTGCGCCGATGCCGGAACTGCACGCATTACCACGTAGGGCACTCTCTCCCTTCCGATCCTCGGTGCTGTGGATGCGAGCGGCTCACGCTTGGGACAGACCTCTCCTTCCCGTCGAGCTTTCGTCACCTGACGCTCTGCATCGTAACTGGAGGGATGCTCTGCGGGAGTACGCGCTCCGGCAACGGCGACGGACAACGGCATGCATGGTGCGGCTCGAGCGAGCACGTCGTCGCGGCAACAGCGATCGCTGTTTTGCGTGCATCGGATTGGTATCGGTTAAGCGCAGCAGCAGTGCTGGTTACAACGGGAGACTGCAGAAGACGTGGCAGTATGCTGGCGGGACGGAACGAGTGCATCGTTGCCGTCGAAACTCGCCCTTGAGTTGTGTCTATCGGATGGATATCGGAGGCTTGCCGATAGCGAACTGACGGGGCCGTTGCCCATTCGCGCAACGATGACGCATTCTGCAAGCTGTAGGGAAATCACACGTAGTATGTAGCACATGGTCCGTATCGGGGGCTCCACGATTAAATTCAAAGTATCTATGTATACAATTGAATTTTCCAACCGCACGGCACTGCGCATTTCCTCCAGCAGAGCGCTAGACAACCCACGACGGATCTCTTAACATCCTCCTCCATTCCTCCATTCCTCCGTTGTGCAACTGCTCGTCTGTCCCGGCGAGCCACCGCGACCACCGCCGCACCTTAACGTGGGCCGCAGCAGGCGCGTGCATTCCTGCCCAGTCTCGTCGTGTCGTCTTCTCTCCGGTCCGGTGGCGGGGCCTTTCCGAGTCTCTTTTTGCCCGGTCGGCCGATCGCCACCCGCTGATGGCAGATGAGTGTTGGCCATCGGGCGCGGGGCGACTGATGGCAACGATGCCGAGCGTCGAGCGCAACTGCACGACGAATACTTCGGTGAGGTGGCCACCGTGAGGGCTCTGGAGCAGCGCAAGTTGCGGGTGCATCATCGTATCTAGCGGTGACGCGTCACTCGGAGCAGAACAGGAGACGCCGCAACGTGTCGCGGGGCTTCGCCAGCACGGCTCGGGGCAGAGACCGGATCGGTGGCGGCGGGCGGCGACCGGCGATCGGAAGTCCGGATGGAGGAGGCTCGCAACGGGCGCACGACTCGACAGTAGAAGTAGACAAGACGAGACGAGACAGAAGCCCAGGCGTCGGCGGACGATTGGGAACGGCCACAGCTGCGGCTGCGGGGCTCAAGGGGGGGACGGAAGGCGGAACGGGAGAAGAACGGAGAGCAGGCTGCTTCAAAGCACATCCCTCCGTGCGGTCTGGCTGCGAACCTCACCAAGCCCACGTTCGAGAACATTCCAGACTACCTCTGCCATAGGAGGAAAGCCAAGACCTGAGGGCGTGGCATCTTGGCGGCTCTGCGACTTGGCGGAGGTCGATGTTTGCCGGCGGCGAGCGGCCGTTCTTTCTTCGTTAGACATCAATACATAGTTCTCTCTTCTCTTCGGGACGGTCCGTCCTCATGCTGTTCTCTCGTGATTCTCTTCCCGTGCCTCCGTTTCCGCAAACCTTGAGCTTACCGGCAGAGCGGTCCGCACAGCTTCTTCACACGCTCACACTCCCGCATACTCCTGTCCGCGTTGCTTCTCTCTGCATTCTTCACGGAGCGCGCCGCAACCATCGCAAGCACTGGCAATCTGCGCTCGCGTGAGGGGGCGAAGGGGCTGAGCGGACCGCGCTGCTGGTAGGCTCAAGGTTTCCGGCAGCGGAGGCACGGGGAGAGAATCACGAGAGAGAAACGTGGGGACGAAGCGTCCCGAAGAGAGGAGAGAAGTATGTGTTGATGTCTAACGAAGAAGCGAGAATGGCAGCTCCCGGCAGCAAACACCACCCACTGCCAAGTGCCAAGCCGCCAAGGCCCCAAGCACCCAGGTCTGGGCTTTCCTCCAATGACAGCACGAGTTCACACGGGCGGTCCGAACCGAGCACGTGCCGTAGCCTCAACCTTCTGGTCCACATTCCTGCGTCAATAATCCGAGTCTCGTCAGCCTGGAATCCACACTGCTCACCTGCTCAACAGAGACCAATCGCAACCGTCACTGCTGAAAGCGCTCGCTTACGGCCGGTCTCGTCCTTGTTTCCCGGCCGTGGGTATTGCGGAGATACCTGTTGGCCGCTTCAGTCACGCGACTTGGCGAACGAGAGAGAATCCAAGAGTGCGTCCTGCAGCAAAATCGCAAAACCATCACCACCGCCGACAGGGGTGGCTTGGAAACATGGAGGTTGACTCATCTCCAGCCGTTCTGATTTAGCCTGTGCTACGGGTCCGACCGGCGAGTTTTCCCATCGCGTCCGGTAGAGAAATAACAAAGTGCGCTCGGGCCCTACTGTAATCTGGTTTGGCGGGCTTCCGTATAACTCCCCGGGCAGTTAGCCATGTCCGCGGGTGGTAGCCTAGTCGAATACAGGCCGAAAAGTGATTGCGAATTCGCTCAGGATCTGGGTTAGAACAAGGTGTTGAAGATGGCTGGGCTCTATACTAACGTCCTGGTCTGCTCGGGTCGCACGGTTGATGAGACATCATTGCCGGACCCCAGCCTCCACAAGCACAGCGCGCCGATGAGACTCACTATCGTATGACCGCCATGCACTCGACTCGCCGCGAAGACAGAATCCCACGTTGCAGGTCGTTCACCACCCGGCACAGCGGCGACGACGCCCGATGGGGGGGCAAGGTGTACCATCATGTCAGAGCCGGAACGGTACGCAGCAAGCAGGTAGCGTCACCACGTGGAGCGTGGTAGTCACCGTCTTGGCAGGCGCCGACGGCAGAACCGCTGAACGCACAGCTAACGCTGTTGACCAATCACGCGATGGGGATCCTTGGCTGTCCAGAGGCGGTAGCCATCGTTGTGAAGACGGGGATTTGCGTTGATGCCGGGAAGGCCGAGCTCCAGTCCGCTGTCCGCTCAGCTGCCAGGGAAACACCTCGCGACAGCTCGTCGGGAAGAGCTTGAGGTCGCTGTCGAGCTTCGCAGGCTTCCAGCCGCAAGAGCGTGTCCAGAAGCGGCAAAGACAGGCGAATGAGCTGAATTCCCCGGCGAAGGAGAGAAAGCCTTCAATTACCTTGCTGGAAGGCCCTGGGCACCGCTGCTAGTGATAATGACGTTACTTTAATTGTTCGCGGCGGCCGAATCCGAACTAGCGCTGTTCTCACTGGATGCAGGCCACCCAACTCTGCCTTCCTTACCCGGCAGCTGTCGCTTCCTTCTACATCGCTCATCTTTCCCACTTCTCTTCCTTCCTCCCACGTCAACACACCGCTACATCAGCGTTCCATCCAGCTGGGCCAACCCTTAGCCCTTTCTTATGAGGTAGCATCCCTTCAAACACCGCTGCTCAACTTCTCCCAGAGCCTCGCACTGTCTTTACATTCGGAGAGGACAACTCACAGCACATCCGCAACCACCGATTGGGCCAACCCGGCCGTCCTGAAATATTGGCTGTGGAGCCCTAGAACGATCGGTGCAGACAAGCGGGTGTGTGGGCTAGCCCGGAACAGTCTTCACTCATCTCCGATGTGCCGCGGTACGTCGGAAAAGCCTGGTTCGTTGTTTCCTGGCCTCTCACCGAGCCCGGTTTTGGTCTTCGCTTGTGACGAGTTGCTGACGACCCGCTGCACGCAGAACGACGAAGTCGCTGAAGGTGGTCGTCGAGGGGTTGCGCATCCGTTCGCACTCCAAGCAGCCAGTCGTCGTCACGATGGGTGGACGCCTTCACGCTGGCCCTCGAGAGAGCTCTGCAGCAGCGGGTTCGCTTCCTACACTCCGAGTTCCGGTTGATCTGTTTCTGGGGCACGGACGGCTTCGGCCTCGTTGATGTGGTTGAAGCTCGACCTGTAAGTACCTATTCTACTCTTCGAGTTCCCACCGCAGGGGGGTACATCCAGATTAAGTTCATCAGTCTTTGCTCCACGGATCGCTCGTCGGATCGCTCGTCGGATCGCTCGCTTCTTCAGCTCGTCGTCGGTTTTCCCGCCACGTCACCGCAAGAAATTCAGTGGCCACTGTGAGGTACTGTGGGCGATGGTGAAGGACTACCGGGTGGTTCCCATCTCGGCATGAGGAAGGTTTTACCAACGGGAACTTATTCACGGTCTGTATTATATACACACTCTCGCCATCGCTACACTACACCGTCTTACGGATCAACCACAGATCACTACCTCTATCGTCCCAGACCGGTCTACTACCGGGTCCCTGAGTTCTGATGTTTATGCGGCATTCGCTCACCTTCTTACACTTAATGAGTCTACGTCGTTTGAGTTGAATCTTCACCTACAGTTACGAGGTAAGCTTCTATACAATATAACATCGACCCTTTGTCAGTAGCACTGACGTGACGGCAGGTTACGGAATTCAGCCCTGCTATCTCTACCCGGCTCGACATATCGATAACACCGCCTCCACCTACTCACGAGCCAGTCGAATGTGCACCACCGGTTCTGCAAGATCGCGACAACGGAACGATCGCCGATTTCAACCGCATCCGTCCAGAGATCCTCACGATCCTAGCAGGCACAGATGACAACCAGTCCCACCTGGTGACCGCCGCCCAGTGCGGCGCGCACCCGCGGTCCTCAGCTACGAGAATAACGGGCGCTCGGAGATGACGGACCGTAGGCGACACTTCAGGAGATGACAGCTGCCCGAGTCTCCGAGCACCTGCACGGGAGAAAGTCTTCCGTCCTTTCCCTCTAGCGAGTCCGTCATGCCATCGTATATATGTAGAGAAAATGTTTTTAATTCGACATTGTATCATTTAATAAATCACTCTCTTCATCTCCGTCGATCCCCAAATTCCAACATCAACACCCCTTGTGATTACGACCATCATCCCCTTCTGCACCAACCAGCAGAGATGTGGAAGCGCCGAAACCCCCCTTCCATTTAGAAGTGAAATGGGGAATGGCTGCACTGACCCGCAGAGACGTCAAATTTCCGGAGAATCCATGATCTATATATAGGTCGCATGGGAGTATGAATAAACAAAAAAAAAAAAAAACTCGCGTTCGACCTATCTAGATCGTGGCGACGTACATTTTGCCCCAGTTTTTCAGCCCGCAGTCCGCGCGGTGGCGGCTCGTTGTAAGCACCCCTTTGGCCCTCCGCCCAGGCCTGTCCCAAGTAAGAGAGAGCGCACCAAAGAAAGGAAAAACCAAAAGGAAAGCGTGGTCCGTCACCTAATCCTCGCCTGTCGATGCCATGAACGCGGGCGTAGGGAGGGACAGCGGGAGTTCCTCCCCGGCCCCCCTCACGTCCGCACCTCCTCGCGCCCCCGCTCCCGCCTCCCTCAGCTCTTCCCGCTCCTGGCGCTCCCGGAGCTCCCAGTCCGACATGTCGCCCCCTACGTCGATATCCACTTCCACAGTCGCGGGGTTGACTGGCATGTAGACACGCGTTATTTGCCTAATTTTGGCTTGCTTATACATTTGCCTGCGTAACTTGTGCCCTGACATCAGTGTTTCCGAAGTCTGAAGTCCCTTGATTCTACGGCTCGACGGTGAGGGCACGCTCCCAGCCCAGGGGTCCAGATATGTTCAGCATCGGCGACGACGGGTAGTGCCACTCAGACGTGACTTACTTCATCGACTGCCTCTGTATCGATCTCGTACCCATGCCGGCACGAGGGCCGCTGGCCTGATCCCGCGCCTTTGGACCTTAAACTGAACGCCATGCTTCCTTTTGCGTCGCTGGTAGGAATTCCCCTCAATCAACTTCTGTGTTCCCGCGCCCACTCCATCCTCGGTGCCCTCGAGCGCGGTCTGTTTCTTTGTTGGCCCCCCCCCCCCAGTTGTCTACAACTTCTCCGTCGCACCATCAATCTTTGCCTGCAGTGCGGGCAGCAACGATTGTACGCATGTTGCATTTACTACACAGCTTTGTTGTGAGGGTTGGTTTGTGGGTGGTTGAATTGTCGGGGGCGGTAGCAGCAAAGTCGGCGGCAAAGTTGGCGCGAGTGGTTCCTTGAGGATCAAAGGCAATGCTGGAAACTCTTGTCAGTACGAAAAGGAACAGTTTGGGGAGGAATGGGTGCTTCGACGCTAATCGTTCTCATGGTTGCGACTGTTGTGAGTAGCGTTTGGAAGGGGGATGTGTCCTGATGGGAGTTTCTTTCTAACTACACGCCCAATCTACTCGACGGGTGCCGGGTAGTTAAGTGTGGACAGCCACCAGTGCTCGCGCAGTAATGATACAGGTACCCTTAAATGGCCGAGCCACGGAAGTGGTTGCCCTTGGGATCTCGAGTTGGAAGCGTAAATGAAATCGCCCGTGAACATGATGTACAACTAGGTGAAGCTTCTGGAGAAGGAAAAAACACCTTTAAAAGCGGATCGCCGTGCTTGTTCTGACACAACCTCCGTTCTGCACACCCGTCCTTCTCCGTGAGCTACACACCGTGAAGCAGCAAATTGTTACAGATAGGGCTGTGGAATCCAGGACCAAAGCAATACTTTCTCCCACACCCTACTCCTTCGCCAAACAGGCTACAGAAAATCAAAAATCAAGACAAAAGTGTAGCCAAAAAATCCAGAAGCCAAAGAATGGAGAAACCATCCTGAATAGAAGATGCACACACAAATAAAAGAATGTGCGGCTCACCTATCGTTTCTTCGTCTAGTCTTCTTGCCATGAGTAACGATCTCGCTCTCATCCTCCTCTTTTCTGCCCTTCTCGAGGGGCTCTTCCAACTTCCATTCGTCCATGTCATACCAGTCTTCGCCATCACTGAGGCCTACTCCATCTCCGGTGTCAATATCGTACGTTCGGGGGTCTGTGTCTCTAGGTACCTCGGAGAGATGCTTATGATACTCCCGCATTCCCTCCATGGTTCTACACCAGTCCCATACTTTCTTACGCATACGCTCCGCTCGCAGCAGGCCATCGCGTACCTTCTCCAGTCCGCGGAGGAATTCGTCTTGTCGCTGGACAGCGGCGGAGAGTAGGCGGCGCGTTTCTTCAGCTTCGGCAGGCGGTAGACCATTGTCCCGGTCAACCTTGTAGTCCAGCGGGAAAAAGAAAGGATCGATCCCGATGCTGGGGGCTTCCGAGGGTGGCGTGGTTAAACCGCCGTTGCTCTGGCCCGCCGAACGCGTCGTCATCCTTCGAGGTTCTAGTAGTACACCGGCTTCACGCATTTCTTCGTCATAGGAGGTTTGGTTGCCGGTTTTCGGAGCCCTTGTGTAATCGTCTTCCATGACAGTGACCTGTAATGCTGGTGGAGTATCTTTGTTGTCTGATCCGGAGACCGCATTCCGCGAATTAGAAGCTGGTAAACGGTCGGCCACTCCCGTAATTTCGGCGTCGTCAGGCTCAACCCCATTCTCAGTGGGTTTCGGTATAGCCATTACGGGATTCAAGTTTGTCTCTGCACCAATTGTCGCATCACCGCACCCATTCCCATTGCTGGCCAGCTCCCCAAACTGACGGAGTATAGCCTCACTTCGCTCTCGCGCCATCGCGGCGTGGTCCTCGTCGGACCAATCCATCTCATCCAGGTTGATGAATGGGTCGTCACCCAAGAACTTCGTTAAGAGATTCTTGAGTTTAACCGTGTATGCCTGCTCTTCACAAATCTTCTCGAGTGATTGCTGTAGTAGACCATTGATCGTGCGTGAGGTGTATATGTGTGCAAGCGATGGATGCGAGGGAAGATCCGCGGGAGAATCGAGCGGGGCCAAAAGTTCTGTTCCCGAAGAAGTACTTCGCGTCAGTAAGCCAACCCTACGAAGGCCGCAACAACCAGAAGGCAAAGATGTTAGGTACATACCCGCGATATCAACTCCATCGTATGGGTCCGTGGCTTCATTCGAACTTCCATTTACGTCGCTGCCCTGCGAATCCTCTTCGTTCGAATCCATCGCGGTCTTTTCGCGACGGCTGGCTTTACGGTAGATGATCTTTCTCCGCGTTCCGAAATATTCAATTTCCTAGATGGACGTCAGTGAGCACTTCTCACCACGACCTGGTGGCCGCCGCAACGAACGTACTTCTTTATATCCATTAACTCCCCTACCATCGTCTAGTTTCCTCTCGTGGACATTTCGAGCCCTGTGCTTGAGTTTGCGCCCTCGGTTTGAGTTCCCGACTACCGTGTCATCCGAATCCGATGCTACAGTGAGGCGTTAGCAAATTCTGCGAGAGCGAAGTGTGCAGGCAGGTGGGGCGGGGAGAGAAGGGGGGGGTGCAAGACCATCATCACATGTTTCTAGCGCTCGTTTGAGGTTTCTATACGTTTGAATCGTCGGTCAGTTCCTTAGGCTCTGTAGGCGAGAATCTAGAGATCACCCGGGGAGGAGAGTATAGGTTGCATGGGCGACTCGCATTATTGTTTCCTGAACCAGCCTACGTTGGGCAGCCATAGCGGAGAAATGAAGGCGGATTCTGGAGTACAAGGTGGATGGTGGGGAAGGGAGTGGGATATGGCGGGGAAGCGGAGGACGAGGGAAGGAGGGTAATGAGTTATCCACGCTCCGGCTGTTAGGTCCCTGGAGAGAATATCAACGAACTATCTAACGAGCCACCGGGTGAGCCGTGAGGTGGTGTTACCTGGAAACCATGATTGTAGAGCACACAATCCACGGAAGCTAAAGCAGCCGCGCAATAAAGATGGGAGAAGAGAGAAGAAAGAGAAGGGAGGAATTTTGAGCTGTATATTTTCAGCCTCATCTTCTATTGTAAATCATGGGTTTCTTAACATAGTATCAGAAGGAGTGATGTGTAGAAGAGATGGTTGTCTATTCTAAGAATGGCGCCGCTGCTCTAGATGTATCGCAGTGCTCTGACTAAGCATACAGTGCGACACACGACGACACTTCCCCCGCTTACTGCGATCTCCGAACGCGAGTAAGCCCGAAGAAAAACAAGAAAAGAAAAATTAAACTCCCCCTTGGCCTCATTAAAACCTACGGAGTACAAGTCAGTGGGAGAAAAGTTGCTAGGGAAAAAAGAGTACCAACTCGCCGCACTCCTATTCAAAGCGGTCTTCAACATTTGCTCAATCCCATGCCCTCAACTCTGCCCAAACCCAGTCCTCCAACAAGCCGCTGACGACGTTCCAGTGCGACAGGCTTCGTCATGATATGGGCTAAATTTACATCAGTCGAGACGCAGGCGAATTTGACTATACCTTGAGCTTGAAGCTCTCGACTGTCGTGAAATCGAATATCAATGTGCTTCGTCTTTGCATTTGAGATGCCCGACTAGGTGTTCTTCAATACGCCAGTGCTATCGCAGTATATCGGTGGATTCACGCGTACCGTCTTTGTGGAGCTGAATAAGGCATCGGGCCTTGCTTGTGGCTTCAGAACAGTCAACATATTCTGCTTCACGTGTCGGTGTTGCCGCAAGGAGCTGCTTCTCAATGGTCAGAATTGTGCTGATGGAGTTGAGTGTTTGTTCTTCAATTGGTCGGTTCTTGAGGATTTCCACAATGTTGGCGAATTGCTCTGGAAGAGTCGCGATGATGCGCATGATCAGGTATCGCTCTGTGACTTCATCTGGAGTCTCTTCCAGCTCCTGAGCGATATCCGAAAGTCAGGAGATGTAGTTCGACACGGACGTTCCGGGCCTCATCACGGTGGAGTGGAGACGGGCAAGGGTAGCGACGCGTGCAGACTGGGATGCAGCAGTATCGTATCGTTCGCGGAGGGCTTCCTAGGCTCTCTGCGGATCGCGATATCCGAGGCGATTGAGAAATGTTCGAATGCTGGGTTCAGTTGATGACAAGATCATTCCGAAGGCACGCTGCGACCGCTTGCGGAAGTCTCGAGCCTGTGCCGTTGTGTTGCCCGCAGGTGCGAGCTCCATACCGAGGACAATTTCGAAGGAGTCGTCCATAACGTACCGTAGGGGTTTACCGGCCACTACCCCTTACCCGGACACCTTAGTAAGCTGTGATTTAGCCTGTAGCCCCACCCTATAACCCCGCTCAACCCACTAAAAAATCCTCAACACCTTTCAC
>Ga0307516_10001883_pt1 | contig 28707 bp, 32 predicted proteins | sample 19_EM_MG_FD_203310 | JGI IMG/M metagenome (GOLD analysis project Ga0307516, IMG submission 203310) | Populus trichocarpa ectomycorrhiza microbial communities from riparian zone in the Pacific Northwest, United States - 19_EM | ecosystem: Host-associated > Plants > Roots > Unclassified | place... | reverse complement strand
ATTCCCCAAGTGCAGCCGATAAGGCTGGGGTTTCGGGCTTGAAATGGGGCATCAAATCGGAGTCAGCCCTCTTTTCTTGTGCCGCGAAGGTTCAAACTTTTGACAATTTAAGTTTAGTACAAACATCGGGACTTGCGTCCATGGTACATGGCGGGCGCTTTCGTCACGACCGTCGGGATTATTCCTGGTTCTTGGGTCATGGATTGGGTACAAGGTAAAACATCATCATAGGTCTGTTAACGATGATGTAAATCGTATTTAATTGATTTCCCTCCCTTTCAACGTGGTCCATCTTGCCGCAAACCCAAAAAGACTATGTTCCCGCTTCATGGAATTCTCGTAAAGATGGAGATTTTGGAGAACGTAACGGTAGGTTCGGAGTATGGAAGGTCCACTTATGGTGTGCCGAGCGGCCGCTTTGGATGTCAAGTCCGCGGGGCAGCGTTTAATTCAACCCTTCCCTTTCCATCATGATCTCGTTTGGGTGGGTGGACGGTATTGATGTAAGGTGGGGTTTCATTGCAACGATCGACTAAGTCAGTCTAACCGAGTGCGTACTTCCCCGATAGTCAGATCCCCAAAGTGCCCTCCACCAAGGCTCGCTAATCTTGAATCGCGAAGGCAAACCGGTTGGCCTCAACGACTCCTCAAGTTGGAGACCACTTCGAAAGATTAATTGACCACAACGGACGAGTTAGGTCTGGGCCTTTTCAATGGTATCTGTCAAGGCGATCTAGATGAGCCTTGGACGCATAAGGGCTCGATACTTATCTCCACTGTGATATACGATAATATATCTTTTAACGGTCTGTTGTCAAGTGACGATACATTACTTTGGAAACAAGTGGGAACTCCTGAAAAGCCTTTCCCTTGTTCTCACGTTCGAATGAATATGCGAATCATACTTAACCTATGGTGCTTGAACAGCGCGGATTCGCACATCAACACGGGGTCCCAAATGGGGCTTGGGCGGGAGTGGGAGTTACTTACGTACAGTCTGGCGACGTCGACGGCCATCAAGCAAGAATAAATCTCAGATTCAGGTCGATCATTGTACGATCGGGATCTCCCGTGCTCACTGTCCTCACGGAGGGAGTGTAAACTGGAAAATATATATGTACCCAGGATGACATGGGGCAGGTCATACCGACCTCGCTTCCATGTACCAGCCAATTACATTCACCAATCTTCCCCCGGAAATTCTCGACAACATTACTTTCGAGCTGGCTGCCCTCCAGCCCTTAGGGCCGCCGTACATCTTGCTGCCGCTCCTCACTACTTGTACCTGTGTCTACAATGTTATTTCGCCTCCCGCGAACCCACGCTTATGGTCCCGAATTTTCCGATATAAATTTGACGTAGGAGCCGTTCAAAGGAGGTCCTTCATCCCCACACAGGGCCAATGCATCGAACAACTCGTCCGCTACTGCCGCGCGATGCAACTCCTGCGGTCGAGGAACTGGTTCCAGGACTCTGAAATTTCCGTGATCGAGGGTGAAGACATGATCCTCAACGACGCTTTGATGGTTGCAGTGATGATGATGTTAGAAGACGACGGGGCAAATATGAGGCAGCTGTGCGAATGGGCGCATGCTGACTTGCTTGTGGACGACCTCGTGCGTCACCGCATGTTTGACGAACAACACTCCAACCATGGATGGCCGGTTGCGAACATCCGGAACTCATGTACCTTGTGGCTTATGTGGATGTTCACATCCGAGGGTGAGTAGCTCCCCCGCCTTCTATATCCTTTCTAATTGCTCACCCTCCTGCGACAGAACGCCTACGCAATGAATCCCAAGCGGACCAGGACCAACTCAACACTCTTCTTCTCCCTTTCGCCACCTTCTCCTACCGCTATCCCATCTGTGAGGCACCCCCACAATATTTCCGACTTCCCTTTTCCTTCGACGGCAGCAACCTCACTTTACCCACAACCCTTCCCGCCACGCATGGCACGTACCCCGTGTGGCCGCCACCGGACCGTGCGATATGCGAAGTCCACTACGCATCCCGTCCCGTCCTCCATGTCCCTCTCGTCGCGCAGGCTGCGAGGCTACTGTTCTTTGCGCGGCACGAAATGCGGACGTCTGCAACCCCCCCTCATCTTGCGAAAGACAGGGCGGAACTGATAAACAGGGTTAGCGAACGCGGAGATGCGGGTACCCTCGCGGATGCGGCACAAAGTGGAACCGAGATACACGAGGAGGAAGATTTGGTGATTGGCGTGACGCGGCAGGATCTGGAAGAGTTTAATTGGGGCTGGAGCACGACGTTTCCCCTCAAGGCTTCTCCACGCGGAGGGGATGCGATATTCGGGTGGGGTGTCGGTGATACTGACCCATTCGGGCATCGGTTCTTTATATCGGATCCACCCAGCGTTTCAACCCGGTCCGCGCTTATTGAAGACGACGAGTCTGTCGATCCAACGCACGTTCCTCATCCGAGGTGGGTTGGTAAGGCATCCCAACCAAGAACAGACCCCAAAAGTGCTCTTTGGGACGCTGACTGGTGGCGATTGAGACTCTGCGGCGATCCCGAGTGCACGAGTACGAGGGTACTGTATGGGAAGGTGTACGAACCGCATTGTATGGACGGGTTTTGGCAGGGGAAGATGCTCGTATGTCGTCGTGTCTTCTTCCGATCCCATCTTTTGATTCATCTCTCCGTCCCAACCCTCTGGTTTCTTGTATCTTATTTTATCTCATCAGTAATGCTGCGAGGCGTTCTGACAAAGTTCCCAGGTTCCCAACTCGGAGGCTCTCCAAGATTTACTCATGGACCCGCACTTCCCAGGTACAGAGGCTTTCACAAACGCTGGGATGGACCGCTCCGTGCAGCCGTTCTATGTTCGGTTCAGGGAGGCGCATTCAATCGTTGGTTGTGATACTTCCCCTCCGTTATCACCCACCAGGAACCATGGCGATCTCCAAAGTATGAACCGGAACTATGCCAACATGAACAATGCCTGGTTTGACGGGGCACCAGGAAGCACACGCTTACATGTCCGAAACTCATATCCCGGAGAAGTACCACAATGTCAGACGAACCTCGAGGAAGAGGCTACAGTTCGAAGTGAAGGCGAGGTATTAGAGATTGAGGTAACGGATGTAGATGGGGTGCGGAGAAGGAGAAATGTGTTTCTCTGTGGACAACATCGAGAATCTCTTTTGCATGGTAACGATGCGACGGAATGGCAGGAGAGCCGGGAGGAGTGGAAGGGATACGAACACGATGGAAGCCAATGTGCCGAATGCCAAGCCCGCGCGAGGATCCGTCGAAGACTCGAGAAAGAAGCGCAAGAAGATCGCGATCGCTGGGAGGTCAACAAAGAGTCTTTGTTTGCCTCCATTGGCCTCGGTTTGTCCACTTTGGAGACGCAAGACCGAAGGGGGACAGACGAGGATGATGCGATGTCGACGACTTCTTACTCCACCATGCTCGACGAGCTCGAACCGCCTTCATCGGGTTATGCCAGTGACGAGGAGGAAGGCAGCAGCAGCGTCCATCAGTACCCAGTTACATCACCCCCACGGACGCACGATCGTTCGCGCCTCGCCAATGGTACGTGTGACGGCATTAGGGAAATATTCCTCGTCGGAGAGACAGATGGGCGACACCGCGACGCATGGGGTGGGTATGAGTTCTATGGTCGGGTGCGCGCATGGGACGGCTTGATCGCGGTGCTCAGGCGGCCGAAATACAAGGTTATGGGGGGCGGATTCCAGATTGGGGAAGGAGGCGTCAAGGGCAACTTGTTGTTTTACGGGTATTTGGTGGGCGGGGAAAATTGGGTCGGGGGTTGGAGGTATGCGGGCGTAGATAGCGCGGTTGTGGGATATGAAGGGGCCTTTGTGATGAGCCGAAGATTGGATTGAGACTGTTGGGGGAGGCGCTTTTTTTTTCTATGCATTTTCTTTATTTTGCTTTTACGAGACATGGACACTGCTTCGTTTACTTTCACCTGATGCATCCGTAAGTAGTTTGATTACTAGTAAGGCCCCCAATGATACATGATACTCACGTTCCTGGATCTCCCTAAACCGATATGTGACCCATCAATGGATAGGAGCTTCTCAGATGACTTGCAACAGTTATTGCGACGACGGCGCTTAAATTCCGGTAGCTTGATGGGCGGATTAATCCAAAGATACAAATGCATGAGGACGGAAGGTCGACACCTCTCCGTTTCCCCTGTCCACGAGGGACTCGACCACATTCCAGGGAGAAGCACTATTCAGTTCGGCCGCGCCTGCAGGCGCCAAGGGGTGCCTTTGCTTCGCCTGCATCCTCAGTTTAAGTCATTCCCAGCCCATGATCGGCATGAGAAATGGAGGGGAAAACACTTGCTAACACGATAAATTTAGTCCACAAAAGGACATATGAGGTCCAACTTTGGTGACCCACAACAACCTGGCGTGACCTGAAAAGGGACTTCATCTCCGTAGGTGCAGCGTGTGATCATGGAGCGATTTACATAGTCCACAAAAGGACATATGTATTGGGTTCCCCTCATTGTCCCACGACGTGCAACCGCGACCTGAAACAGGGACACCGTCACACACCGACTTCATCTCCGAAGGTGGTGGCGGCATGTTTAGCCTATCGCGTGAAGTCAATGGAACCGAAATTTATGCTTACTATCTGCGACGGGTCATTCGTTAGGTTCCTGAGAGCCTGAGTCCTGGCTGGCCTCTTTAGTAGTAACGTCGGAAACACGCGCAAGTTACAAATGAACCTTATCACATTGCTTCAAGGATCGGCGTCCTAAGCTCAAAGCCGCAATCCTTGGCGAACACCATAACCTATCCTATCCGTAGACGTGGTCATTTGATTCATTGTTTGATCGATCGGCGACCGTAGGAAAGGATAGGATAGGATAGATTAACCCGCGACCAGGAACAGGGCGGGGCACATTGATGCTACGGGGTACGCGGGCTTCCAAATGAAAGGTTTGAGTACTACTATACTGAGGATGGCAGAAGTATTGACCTTACATTTGATGGATGGAGATGGGTTGGAACCTCTGGATGCCTTCGAAGGAGGGCCAGGGAGAACATTGTTTGATGTAGTTTGATGTTTGGATTTTTTTCACTGCCACAGTGACGACACCAGAGAAGTTCCTCAAGCTCTAGATCTTAGAGTCGTCGACTTGTTGTGGTCTCGCAAGGAGTTAACATTCCGCCATGAAGAAAGAATTGGGAGACGACCTATCGTTTGGATGGCCCGTGGAAATTGGCCGCCATGTTTGAGGTTTCTACTTCAGCCGACATCCCTTTGAAAACCGACCAACTTGTTGTATTGGGCCGGAAATGGAACTGTGGCATGGCAAGGGCAGGTAGTATTTGGATGGTATCATGAACAATTTTTCATGGGCCCTCACCACTTCAAGTTTGAACCAGTTACTACCATTCACAGCAGAGCAGTGTGCAGATCGTCGCCAAATGCCATTCCTTGTCGGGATGGACTAACGCTCTACATATCTTCACACATAATATATGAAATGTTAAATTGCCTCATGATGCTGACTCGCAAGAATTCTCCAACATTTGCGATCACCGACCGAGAGGGCTACAGTGCGTTCTAGCCGAATTCAAAATTCGTATCGCACCACTCACGCGTTCGCTGATACTAACTACGAGCCTAAAGGATATCGAGCAGACATTGACTTCGGCGTCTCTGGTTGCAGCTGGAATATACGATGACCCTTTTCCCCCTGGCATATCTTTCCTGAAATTTTTTTTGAGTCAATTTTGTTGTGCCGAAGGACTAAGTCCTTATGGCGCACATGCCGTACATACAGGAGAGTAGCAAGGGGAGGCACGGCTGTTACGGTACGAATCAGAGTCTACCTAGCGAACACAAGAGCCACGGAATACTCCACCCGGGCCCTGCCCGTGAAACTGCAAGTAAGCATTCCTAGTGGACAGGGTAAGGCGACCTTCCCAAGCTTCCTAAATTTAAACATCACAGATAGCTCATGGAGTTCTCCCATAGGTCATAAACCCTTTCGGTTGTGGTGTTTGGTATGGTCCCTTCGCCTTAAACCGAGATGATCACTCCTGGCAACATATAGTATCCTGGTCGTTCGCACACGATCCAAAACAAACCGGTATTCTACCAATCACCAACTTCCGTTCAATCTCAGTCCGGCTTTTATTTTTCATGCTTTTGATCCAGTTTTACTTCACCTCCTTGGTCCCTCCCTACCTGTATTGACACGAACAAGCATTCCGTGCCGCGCGGATCTTGGGTTTCTACAGGGTTAGATGTTTAGAACGAGATATGCTCTTGTTTCATCATGCCGCTAGTGCTTGCCACGGAAACCCGTACCGAAGCACACCTGCTCCAGTAGTCCAGTATTGATGCTAATTATAGCGCTTTGCGCTCCTCACGCAGCGGTCGTGACTCAGTCGAATCTATAATGTGATTCTCGCGAGATCCGACGTTGAGAATTTACGGCCCGGACTTGGACTCCTGTACCCTATTTTATTCAATCTTAGAGATTTAAATTCGCCGGTCGTGTGACAAATACTAAATCATCTCCTGCTTGAATACATAGAAGCTGAACATAATTCAGAGCCGCCGCTTCAGTGAGATGATTTTGTCGCACCTGACCGGGACCGATCAGGCGGGGGACTGTCCGAAAACGAGAATTAAGCCCTTGCGAAACCGATGAGAAATCACCTGATCTGGGTGCATAGTTTACGACAAGATCAATCGCAAGGGAGGATTTTAGTCGACTTCATAGAGGTGCGAGGACATGTCGTGGTAAGTAAGACGGATTAGTTTGAGCCTTGAGAAGCAAAAGCTAGCGATCCAGTGTCAACCCCACGCGGCCCTATGCAACTTATCTGTCTTCGACAAAACCAGTATCATTCACTTGGCTTGCTGGGCAGCTTGTTGTCAATACAGAGAAAACCTATCGCTGTTGTACAACCGCACCTCCGCTCCCCATCTCGACATAGAAGACAATCGTGTACGGAAAATCAACGGAACGAGGATTACCCCGCTCGAACCCGAGTTCACTTTCAATAACAATTCTCCGTCAGCTTCCTCTCTTCCAAACCAATAGGGAGAGGGACATATCGTACCGCTGCGGATCACCATTTCGAGCCTTTATCGACAACATCTTTGAAGATGGTCCGGGGACGGTACAAGGTGGTGTTAGGGGGCGGAATGGACGGATGACGAGAACATGAAGAATATTGATAGAGGAGAACTGTGAATGAACGGTGGGTTCATACTCTTCATAACTGCTTCGTTCAATTGTACTGACATGATCACAGAAACTCTGATTATCCAGGAGGATCATCCGTATGCGCACCGAACAAGCAAAACGGAAGACATACCGGTTCTACTTAAAAAGAAGAGAGTCGATTAGAATCAACCTGCGGCGTTCAACGAGGTAGAGTGCGAAACGGGAGCGGCTGGCCAGCGGAGGAAGCCAGCCACATATGTTCAGACTTCCACTATGTAATGACGTGCAATGCTTCAAGAACGATGATTGAAGCTTGAGATGAGTCCCGCAGTATGATATCCCAGTCCAGATCGAAAGGTACGTTCTCAATCTCCCTAGGGCTTCAACCTCGCCTTAGATGATCCAGTGGGGCGCGTCGCCGTGATCTCTCATTGAGGTTCAGGAGTTTGGAAGGGACAAGCGATAAGAAGGCTGGGACGCTCCCTTGACTCTGGTATCGAAAGTCGGTGAAGAAGGTAGGCCATGGGGTTGTAGGATAAGGTGCGATGGCGAGAAGCTGTATGGATAGGGTTTGTTATTAAAGGGCAGAAAGTAAAGTTGTATGCGACGATGGCCGGTGTATGGCTCTCGATCGAGTCCCTTGATTCTGAAGAACGTGATAGAGTCAGTGACCGCGCGAAAAGCCGACAAGAAGGGAGGACATACAGTAGCAAAAGCTTGGTGTCAGAGATTTGTTCAAATAGACCGCACATCGCGACTACAGCGGATGTTCGTAGCCTCAGATCCTGCTGAAGCTGTTGCGTGTTACCAGCGTCCTAATTAGAATCAAGGATACGTCTTTCTCACTCTTGAGCGATTGCTGGATGCCAACATGGAACAGGATGAACTGCAGTGAGGTAGCACGAGCCAGGAAGCTGAGTCGATGTGCGGCACGCAGGGTCAAGGAGGTAGCTCGTGCTTCGGGTAGAAGAGATGTCTTTAGAGGCGCGATATTCTTATTTCAACTGCACTGAGGAAATTGAGACAAATCCAAGTGGAATTGGGGGATTACGCACTGGAGAGCGAGGCGGTCGAATTTGATCGTATTGGAGGTGTTGAGGGGCCCCTACGCCGTCGAAAGCACAGCGTTATCCAGTGCCATCTGAGATCGCACCGTCGCCGACTGATGGTGCCGAAGTTTTTGGAAGGGAACATTTATGACTTCAAGGAGTTGGAGAAGATCGATCAGGGTCTCCTCCCGACAAGTTCTGCGGAGGAATTCAATATCATTGGTACGGAGAATAATAATACAGGATGGGATATCGATGGTATGATGGTGTCGAAAGGCGTAGTTTAAATTTAAGCTTTGTACATTACTCGGAGCCCAAATTCAAGTTGTAGATTACAGCAAGTATCTGAAACTGCGATATGGGTGTGTAAGCTATAAAAAGGTTTCGAAATGCTGCAGAAACTTGTCATCAGCCATCCTGAATGCCCTTCAAGAGATTTCAACAACAATGAATGGAGAAAAGCATGGCTAGTGACCCCATGGCATGGGGTTTGAAAGGCGCGGAATGATTCAGCCTTGCATAAACACTGTGATGAGACTAACTGGGGGTGGACCACTGCTTCGGACGGCCGGTCCGAATTCAAATTCCCATCCTGAATTATAGGACATGTGTAAGAGTGGTTAGTTATCTATTGCAGCAAAAACAGACAAGTACCAACGCACCTACGTGGTCGAAAAGATTCATCGACTCCAAACTCCGATATTACCGGATTGCGGGGAGGTCGGTGAGAGGAGGTCGGGCAAGTCATGATTGGTCGTGTGTGGTCAGCGGATCAATCGGTAGGTCGGCCCAGGCCATGATTTGGATTCGGAACCAGCCAATGTATATATGCCCAGCACAGGACAGCATAAATGGTTGACCACTCAGTCTTTCCGAACGCTGCGGCCTAGCTTTGCAGAGCAACAACCGAACAGAAGGTGGTCGAAAACGTAACACAAAGCAAGACTTACCAGAAACCCTTTCAATTACTGTTGGTGCTCGAGTCATGGTCGTGCAGAACATTGAAATTGATCTCGACTTGGCCAATGGGGCGGAGAAATTGTTAACATCGTTCTACATCCAGATAAGCCAATAATTCCTCAAGAGCAAAATATCGCTCACCTTCAGCACTTGCCATTGTACATCCTCGTAGGGAGCGTACACGAATCTCCCAGTTGGATGGCTTGGAGGAAAGCGTAATACCTATCAAACTGCGCAAACAAATACTGAAGATTTCGGTTAGTAACGCAAAGGGCCACCTGTATATCGAATGGTCAAGTGACATTGATACCCATTCATCCCGGCATATGCCTTTACGGACTGTCGTGACTGTCGTTATCGACATAGCAACACGACCTGGAGGAACAAACACGTAGTGCCGATTGTCTATCAAAGTGTCAGTACTTCAGTTCCTGTAATAAATGTGCGAGCAACGCACAAGGTTCACGACTTCTTCCGTGCCACCACCATCATTCACCACAGTCGTGCGCGGATAGACTAACAGACAACGTCACACTAAAGCTACCCTCTGAGTGGATAATCAGCAGTAGGAACACAGGAGCGTACAGCATGGAATATCATGGTTGTGGTCGAAGCCGTCGCAGAAGGACCACTAGCTGCGTGCTACATATGACCAATGAATGCGGTCTCCGCGAACGACTTGGTGCAGTCACTATGACCTAAGTCGGGCTCAATGGACTTCCCGCGTCGATTGCTGACGGCGTCATAGCGAATGACCTTTCCCAGATGGCAGCTGCAAAAAGGTGATATTAGCCAAGATCGTGAATGTTCAGTGGACCTGGAATGTCCTACTCGTCGAGTACGGAGGGACCGGTTGTGGGTCGGGCGTGCGGGCATTGGCACTCCATCTTGCGCCAAGGCAGAGTCGGCGAATTTCGTGGCGGTTCGGAGTGGGTGTTCCAGGATTTGGCTTTGTGTACGACGTGATCCGGTGAGTTACGTCTAATTAGAATTATCACAATTGAACAACTCGGGAAGCTCCGCCTGCAGCGGCGGCACACCTCACTTGTTGCATCCGCTTCACATCCCAGCATCAAGTGATGATATATAGATGATATTCAATTGATCAAGTTGTAGACTACACCAAATATCTTGAAACGAGAGACGAATGTACCAAGTGAGTTACCTGCTGATCTTTCGTTTAGCTAAACAAGACAAGATGAAGGAAATTTCTGTACCTCTCCTGCGACGCCGCTGACGAGAGAGGACCAGGTGGTAGTTTCAAACCTTTGTTTTCTGATGAGAACCTCGTGGGAAGGTAGCAACAGCTTCAACGGTCGGTGCTACTCACTGCTCGTATTTCCTTCTCGGGACGCTCGCTGCGGCACATGTTGACATTACATTGGCAGACGCCAGGAATGTGTGGAGAGAATGTTTCAAAGCTAAGCCCGAAGGTCAAGGGTTCAAAACAGGGGGGGGTGAATGTGAGGAATCGCTTGACCCACCGAGATTCAAAAGGATGGGGTGCTATGTAGAGACCGGAGTAAAAATGAATAGGACTGCTCCCGACCTGGGATATGTGTCCAGCCTCAGCGTGTCCACAAAGTTAATGGTGAATGGTATTGTGTTCCCAGCGGTATCACCCGACTTGGTTTCTTGAGGCGTTGGCGGACGTGAAAGGTTCGGTGGCTAATCAGAAAGAGGTTATGAAACCCTTGTCTTTGTGCTTGCGAATAGTCACATACCGTGAAGGACGGGTCCCAAAATATTACAACAGACGGTGCTCGGCATGCGGATGAAATATTGTCTCCAACTTCGACGTCCAGAGAAGGTGTAAATGCACCAATAATTTGCATGGTGGGAATGTCGTTATGAAGCGAGTTCGTCGTTGTTTACGAGAGATTAATCACGGCCTCGTGAAAGAGTTTCCATCGGAAAGGTTGGCCCGAATATAATCGCGGGAACATCCGCACTTGTTGTTTCGCCGAGTATATCTGTTCTGATGGTCAGATACGGAGCGACAAATCTGGAGGAGCTAGGGTGCCTCCTATCATAACCCTTCTACGGCCCAAAATCAGAGATGCAGTTGCGAATGGAGAAATTGGGTATGACTGTAGCCTCCACAGGCGTGAGTCGGAGGCGGATAATGCCAGGTATGAAAAGATATGAAAAAAATAATTAAGAAGCCGGGAAAGGAGATTTTTCGGCAGCTGCAGACGGTCCAGGCTGGAAGGGCTAAAACTCCCAGCCAACGTGAAAGTGTCAGGAGGGCGGAGATGGGGTCTGGTGGCCGAAGAACCCGCGATCAAAGTTAATGTACATTGCAACCCAGCAATGCCAAGTCGGCGGACGAGGACATAATTTCCACGGCACCATTGTGACCGCGTTCGACCTGGTACGAGTTCAACGTCTTGCCTCATGGCGAAAGGAACACGCACCCACAAAAGAGAAGGCTTCATCGGACGATTATGGTGTCAAGCTTGGCGGGGCGCATATAAAATGTCCCTGGGAGCGCTAATCATGGCTGTCGCCTGTCTATTAGAGCGAACGGAACCAAATTCGGACTGGACGCCTGTCATGGCAGCGAAGAGCTGCTCAGAAGCGGCGGAACTGCGTCCGACTTTGCCAAGGCCTTCGCGAAAGACTTTGGTGATGTCAAGGAGACCGACCACATAGTAAGTACAGGCAGCACATCTCACTTGCACTCGATCGACTCATCCTACAACTACTCGCCCGTAGAAGGCTGAGCCAAAATCCCATGCGGATGCGTCAGACACAATCGCTTCAAAGTCAACGAAGGCTACTTACAGCACGAGAAAACTTCAGTCCTTGAGGACTCCTACTAGTAGGGGCCAGGGGAGACGGACGACGCGCATGGAAGAGCAACCACGTCATTATTCCGATTCGGATTGATGTGCCAAGGGAGGAGATACCGGATACGTTGTAAGTTTCTGTCTCTCCATAGGTTATCCGTTCATTAATCAACGAGCTCTAGCGTCCTACTCAGACCGTTGATGGTGTGCTCGCCCGCTTTAGACTGCAGCGTTGAACCTTGCTTTATGTGGTGGTTTACCCTCCGGCAAGAGGGTTCTGCCCATACGCGCACGTCAGGCCATGCTTCTGGGACTGGAAACGACAGGACTCCGCGAAACCCCCCCCCCCCCACCTCAGCAGCAAAACCATAACACATTCGTGGTTGTGAAGATGCGAACTCTTGGTCCAGATTGTGCGCCAACAGAATCTATATTGATAGCGTACTGCGGTAAGCACCTAATTACACATGGTCAGCCTCGTCAGATTGACAATCCCTGCTTACAGGTCTTTGAATGAGAGTGGCAAAAGCCCCGCTTCCCCATCGAATAATCCTATGTCGAGGAAATGAAGGACAACAGACCTAATTGTTGGCCTCCGGAAGCTTGAAACCTTACATTCGCCTGCCGGAAGTTTACGGCATATTTGGCCACATAGATTTCTTTCCACCACCGTTGCTTTGACTCAAAAGGGTTTTCGAGGGAGCAGAGGTGCTCTTCATCTTCATCTTCACAGCGTTTTCTCTTTATGTTCGATGCTCGTTCTTAGACGAGCAATGATCGATGTTCATGCAAAGTTCGTTTCGCGTTTGGGTGATATCGAAAAATTCGACATCCGACAACCGAGTGCGCCATCATCAGCACCTCGTTTTACCAGCTTTTATCGTATATGTATACTCCTTGCGCCGGAGTCTTCAGGCTTTCCCTCCCTCTGAGGATTTTCCAGCTATTCACGGTGATGACAACTGGTGGGTAGAGGCAAGGCGGGCTTGGACATTAAAGTATGTTGTGTTCCGTCGATGTTCCACTTTCTTGTTTGTTCTTACAAACTAAGCCGAAAACACTGGCTCTGCTTTCAGCAAGCCAGGGCCTACATACGGTTCAGCTTCAATGCCCAACGACATATCGCTAAAGCTCGTGAGTGCTAGTTTCGATGCCTGGTATGTGGAACCAGTTTCCAGTCTTTGCTCCATATTCTGACGAACGTATCGCGAGTGGTCGGCCTGCGCGTCGCGAATAGCTTGCATGACGAATACTCAGGACGAATCCGAATGGTCTTCAACGACCTTCGTAGCTCTGAATCTGCGGTCAACGTACGACATCTTCGGGAGGTCTACAGTATTCTCTGGACCTCATTTCAGTTCTATATGAAGAAGAACTGCCATTTCACCCCGATTCAACTGGCCTTGGTTACAATATCCGACTATGCCACCACACTAAGCGTTCTCGACTCCATAGCCCGCTCCGTGATATCTCCTCGATACAGTGCGCAGTGGCGCTAGGGGCCGTTATTCAAAAGTGTTATTCAAAAGTCCTTGTTCATAAGCACATGTAGCACGTAAACAGTATTTTTCTTCCTCAACTCGATCCGAGTCCAAGCTGCTGATCATTCCTACTAGTCTATTTGGATGGAGTCTCAGATCATGTTACCCGATCATTCATGAACCTTGCATGCTTCCATAGCACCCATCGTCCCCCAGCCTTCGTGAGGCCCAGCTTTGCGTGCAGATTTCATGACGATACGAAGAGCAAGGACATAACCCTTTTCGGCCAAGCTCTACGATCACGCAGCTGGCAGAGTACTAGATCCCACTCTTGTCCGCCAACGCTGAGAGTGGGATCAACCGGGATCCTTGGCCGTCTTCGGACGCATGCGGCTCCTACCCCCTATTGTGTCCAGGTATATTCTGTTCGAATGGCCGATCGATGTTGGTGTGACTGCTTTGCTGGTGGCTCTCCCGTTCATCGGCGCGTGTTCAATGTCGGAATCTCCTAGTGTTCTGCTGTTGACGGATGAACTGGAACATGAAGACGAGGAAGAACCGACGGTGATGGATATGCTATCCTTTCACGAGTCCCGCTTCATCCGAGACGGTGCGAGAAAGACATTTCCAACTCGACTTGCTAGTCAGAAATGTATTCATGGGGATGGCGGCCTGTTAAAAACATGTACAAATCGCAACTGATGTTGTTCTTCCTCTCGTGATGTCGACCCTCTCCAGAGGCGTTGGTGCTATGAACATGTAGATTTCTCCGAAGTCGGTAATTTCTTCGACGTCGCCTTTGAAATCGGGCGAGCTCACGGCAGCATTTCCGCCTTCAGCAACAAGTCGGCGTTCACCACGGAGCTAGTGGACGGGGCGTGCTGGGACGCGGAGCGGGTGAAGGTGTGGATGTTTGGGCATACACATTGGAGCTACAATTTAGTCAGGAAGGGTATCATGGTGGTGAGCAAGCAGCGGGGGTATAAGGGAGGTGCGCCGGGATTCACGGAGACGAAGGTGATTGAGGTAAATTTTGGGTGAAATTAGGTGATTGGAACTACTTACGTCCATTAAGTACTGCGCAAGAAGGGATTTTGCTAATTGATTTTATTAAGTTGGCGGAACATCCGAGACTAGTTCCGAGAATAGAACAGTGCGAAAATCAAGGGAAAATGTAGACTTTGAAATTTGAACTTTGGTGGTGCGAAGATACCAGTTTCTTCCGTTCCGCCACATATCCTGAAGGCCCAAGACCTCTCTTACATAAATTTGCACAACTTGGTCTGCAACGAACATCATGTATACAAACTCCGCCGGAGCAATCAGACTCTCGTGCCAGCCTTTACGAAGTCAAAGTTCGTGGGCGCAATGGAGGTATCAGGTCAACGATACATGCCCACCGCCGCCAAAGTCTGAGGTCCGGCCGTACTGTAGAGTCACTTGGTTGCAAAGTATCTGGAGAATGTGTTAAATCCATACCGCCATCCATGCGGTATGCGATCAAAATGCAATTCCTTCCCTGCGACAAGTAAAATTGGGGTTCAAACCTGACGTGAGGCTTGAAGGAAATGGTGGGCATGCCTGCCGATATAAAAGCTGCGAGGTTCGGTACTTTTGGGATCGGGGTTGGCAGGCACCGGAATGTGCGTCAAACGGAGCGAATGTTGCAAAGCTAAGCCTCAAAGGTCAGGTGTTCAAACCAGGGATGGGTGATTGTGAGGAATCGTTTGACCCACCGGGATTCAAAAGGATGCGGTCCTATGTAGGGAACCTTTCACTATTTTATGGAAAAGCCGAGACCGCAGTTATGGAGAATGGGGCTGCTCCAGACCTGGGATGTGTCCAGCCTCAGCATATCCACAAAGTTAATGGTGAATGGTATGGTGTCCTCAGAGTTATCACGATTAACCGGCCCTGGCATCTTGAGGTGTAGGCGGACGTGGAGGATTCGGTGGCTAATCAGAAAGAGGCTATGAACCCCTGTCTCTGTGCTTGCGAACAGTCATATACCGTGAAGGACGGGTCCCAAAATATTAAAACACACGGTGCTCGGCATGCGGACGGAATATTGCCTTCAACTTCGACAACGTCCAGAGAAGACTTAAATCCACCGATAACTCGCGTCGGGCACGGAGCAGAAAATACAGATTTTGTCGTTATGAACGGAGTTCGTCGTCTTTGTTTACGAGAGATTAATCACAGCCTCGTGAAAGAGTTTCCATCGGAAAGGTTGGCCCGAATATAATCGCGGAAACACCCGCACCTGTCGTTTCGCCCAGTATACCTGTTCTGATGGTCAGATGTGGAGCGACAAATCTGGAGGAGCTAGATCGTCTCCTACGATAACTCTTTTGTGGCCCAAACTCAGAGACGCAGTTGCAAATGGTCGGAGAAATTGCCTATGACTGTAGCCTCCATAGGCGTGAGTCGGAGGCGGAAAATGCCAGGTATGAAAACAAAATATTAAGAAGCCGGAAAGGAGATTTGTCGGTAGCTGCAGACGGTCCTGGAAGGGCTGACATTGTAAAACTCCCAGCCAATGTGAAAGTGTCAGATGGGGTCTGGTGGCCGAAGAACCCGCGATCAAAGTTAATACACATTGCAACCCAGCAAAGCCAAGTCGGCGGATGAGGACATAATCGCCACGGTAACATTGTGACCGTGCAATTCGACCTGGTACAAGTTCAACGTCTTGTCTCATGGCGAAAGGACCACGCACCCCACGAGGGAGAAGGCGTCACCACATGATTAGGGATTCAAGCTTGGCGGGGCTATATAAAATGCCCCTGGGAGCGCTGATCATGGCTGTCGCCTGTCTATTAGAGCGAACGGGACCAAGTTCGGACTGAACGCCTGCCGCGGCAGCGAAGAGCTGCTCAGAAGCGGCGGATGTTCGATGATGTTAAGGAGACCAACCACATTGCAGCCTGGGTGAAAATGTCAACGAGAAGTAAGTACAGGTGGCAGATCTTACTTGCACTGGATCGACTCATCCTTTAACTACTCGCCCGCAGAAATCTTAGCCGAAATCCCATGCGGATACATCAGACACATTCGTCTCAACGTCAACGAAGGCTACTTACAGCACGAGAAGACTTCACAGTCATTGAGGACTCCTACTCGTAGTGGGGCAGGGGAGCCGGACGATTTGCATGGAAGAGCAACCGCCTCATTATTTCGATTCGGATCGATCTGCCAAGGGAGGACAGACCGGATACGTTGTAAGTTTCTGTCTTTCCATAGGTTATCCGTTTATCAATCAAGGAGCCCTAGCGTCCTACTCAAACCGTTGATGGCGTACTCGCCTTCCTTGGTCCAGCTTTAGAATATAGCGTTTCACGCGATGGTAAACCCTCCGGAAAGAGTATTCGGCCCATACGCGCACGTCAGGCCATGCCACTGAGACTGAAAACGACAGGACTTCGTGAAATCGTCCCACCTCAGCCTCAGCAGCAAAACCATGACGCTCATTTACGGTTGTGAAGTTGCGAATTCTTGGTCCAGATCTCCGGCTTATGCGCCAACAAAATGGATATTGATATCGTACTGCATGCGCAGTAAGCACCTAACACATGGTCAGTCTCGTCGGATTGACAACTCCCTGCTTACAGGTCTTTGAAAGAGGGTTGCAAAAGCCCCCGCTTTCCTACCCAATAATCCTGTGTTGAAGACATGAAATGAAGTACAACAGACGTAATTGTTGGGTTCTCCGGAATCCTGAAACCTTGCTTTCGTCCGCCGGAGGTTCAAGTTCACGGCATATTTGACCACATAGATTTCTTTCCACTGCCGTTGCTTTGACCCAAAATGGTTTTCAGGGGGCAGAGGTGGGCCTTAATCTTCATCCTCACAGTGTTTTCTCTTTATGTTGGATGCTCGTTTTTAGACGGGCAATGGTAGATTTTCATGTGAAGTTCGTTTCGCGTTTGGGTGATGTCGAAAATTCGACATCCGACAACCGAGGTCCGAATGCACCATCATCAGCAGCCGAATTTACCAGTTTATATGTATACTCTTTGCGCCGGAGTCTTCATGGCCTCCATCGGTCTGAGGATTTGCCAGCTATTCACCACGATGACAGCTGGCGGGTAGAGGCAGCGCAGATTTGGAGAATCATTATGAAGTATGTTATGTTCCGTCGATGTTTCCACTTTATTGTTTCTTACGATTTCTGTCAACTTAGCCGAAAACTCGCTACGTTTCAGGAAGCCAGAGCCTATATATAGCTTCAGTTTCATTGCCCAACGACATATCACATCGTGGGAGGGATTGAGAGGGCCAATGCTCGTGAGTACTAGTTTCGATGCCTGTGGAACCGGTTTCAAATCTTGCTCCATGTCCTAACGAGTGTATAGCGATGGGGAATGCTCCTTGGCTTTCCCGGTGGTTCGGGAGCTTGTTTATCAAGTCCTTCGCCCACCAGTTGCGAATGGTTTGCATGGCGAATACTCGGACGAATCCGAATGGTCTTCAACGGCCTTTGTGGCCCTGAATCTGTGGTTAACGTACGTCATCTTCTCGAGGTCTACAGTATTATCTGGATCTCATTTCAGTTCTATAGGAAGAACTGCCATCTCGATTCGATATCCGACTATGCCACACCAGCGTTCTTAACCCCAATGCTCCGTGATATCTCCTCGAGATAATGCAATAGAGGCCGTTACAAAATAAGTCCTTGTTCATAACGCAGATGTAACACGTAAACAGTATGTTTGGACTCCTCTAAGCTGCTGATCACCCGTCTATCCGGATGGAATTGCGTGCGTTTCGATCTGGCGAGTTACGCCTACCTTTACCGTCCACGTACGAACCAAACAGGCAATCTATCAGCACTAAATGATTTATTTCCGTTTCGGCCTTCGTGTGTGGCCTCATTCCCTTTGCTTTAGACGCTGGCCGCGATTTGTACGGTTTCGAGTGATCGCCAGTTCTGACCTTCAACCAGAGCACCGCGCCGCGCAACATTGATAGTAGCAGCAAATCCAAGAAGGTTCAGATCGGCCGCTGATCATGCCATTGCTTGGCATCGCCTACGAGGGTGTATGTATGCGTTTCCATGATTGTGCCTGGGCATTAATCCGTTTTGAGCGTCTAGATGTCTTGGTCCTCGTCGAGCTCAGGTGGTATATTTCCGGCCCGGTGTGCAATAATTGCAGGTTTTTCGGCCCATATCTGCTCCGAAGAAGACTCTACGCTGTTAGATCGAGGCTCCAACTTCTCCATCTCCTACTAATGCGAACACTACAAGAGAGAGCTCTTCAAATCCCGCTATGTACCGTTCAATTTCAGTCACAACAGGTCCCGCGTTGACGACATCTTTATTGCAGGATGGTGACGTTACGTCAAATCGTTTCTGAGAGGTTATCAGGAGGATCGAGATTTCTCAGTGGCGAGATCCATGAATCCAGCGTTGCGAAGACTCCTCCAACCCTAGTGAGGCGTAACCCGATTAGCAACAGAGAACAAACCGCTTTAACACCGGTACCTTTTCTTCTCTTATCTCTGTTTTCTCATAATGACGGGATACCACGGCCACGAAGCTTCACATTACCGGTCGATCAAGTCGATTACCTTCCTTGCCAGTGAGGAGGCTTAATCGCATCAGCGCAGGATCATTGAAAATCTTTGGTCCGAATCGATTCAATGCCGGAAGCCAGAACTGACTAAACCATCGTCGCCTCCGAGTCTTTTCTAGGAAGCAATCCATGATCTTCCGGACGTCCTTGAGGTGATTTATTCGTTTTATACAGTGTGTGTCTATGATCCCTCCCTGAAACTTTGCCATCCAGTCGCAGCGCCATGAGCGACAACTCCAACCACAACCGCAAAGTCCATCCCATTATTTTGAACTGTCACCTATCCTAGAGGATGTTGGAACGTTTCCAACTCTCATTGTGGACAACGACGTGGCGGCCAACTCAACTTCACACGAATTCATGCAGCCTACGTTATCTAGCGTTGAGTTCATTCCATCACCTGCATTCAGCTGTTCAAGCTTCGCAGATCTTTTGACAAAGGTAAGTTTAAATTGTTGAATCAGTTCCGCCGAAAGCAACTTGTGATTCGAATTTACTCCGTCGTTCATACAGACCGAGGATATTCGCCTTGATCTGTCTTCCTAACAATCGGGTGAGAATTAAACAGCTCTTGCCTTCATGACAGACATGTCAATTGGCGCTAGCCCTCGAATTCGCGATACCTGGTCTTGAAGCCTCTCTTCTCTTGCCATTCTTGGACCAACAAGACCCCCGAAGATTCTTCTCCCCAAAGAGGCTTTACGTCCCTCTTCTTTCACTCACGGTGCCCTATCCTTGGTCTCTCGTGGTCGGCACGTAGGAAATCTAATTTCAAGCATTAGGCTATCCATTAGACAGACAACTCGCGATGGCACTCTCAGTGATGCGCTCGAGCAATCTGAGTCGTGTAGGGGGCGAAGGCGAAGATGATGACCTTCTGGCTCTCGATTCAGGAGAAGACTCTAACGTTCTCAGATGGTGCATTCACAAGACGAACACTGATAGCCTTGCTCTTCGGTTAGTTCTCTCGGTTGGCGACGATTCGTAAACTCCTCGCCTCTGGTAAAGTTGGACCGACTTCTTAGGATACCAGCATCATGTTCTACTCTGGCACGTTTGATATAAAGAATCAAATCCTTTTTTCTGTGAGCTGATCATCGCGGAGGCGTATATTCTGTAACGTGGCCAGACGTCGACGTTCAGGTTGGTAAACATCCTATTCATAAGAAGTTTCCCAACGCTCCAATTTGCAAACGCGCTGGATGGGATCACTGTCGAAGGTTGTCCGCAGCAATGCATATATCGTCAAATTTACTCTAATTAGTCACCGTTCAGCACATTACGTGGCAAAAGTGGACATCGAGATGGAAAGAAAAGTAAGTAAGACAAGATCGAGGCGGAGAAGTAGGGACCGAGGAGTGAGCGTGAGGCTGAGGTAGTGTTTCGAAAGACTCCGACTTGACATGGAAGAATGAATAGTTAACTCGCTGAGTTCCAACGTTTGTCACCATAGACTACGGCCTTGTGCTCTGATTCAAGTTCATTCAAATCGGTGCGGAAGAAACATATACCAAATATTCTATCTAACATTCGGACAATGATGGACATGCTACTTAAATTACAGACGATGAATAACAACAATACAGAATTAAACATTGGGCGACTCACGGATTCAATAACACGCTCCGCTAACGCCGGCTGGGTGCTCGACCCAAGTTCGCCTGTCTAGTGGTGGCGTCACTTATCGAAAGTAGGAGTGCGAATCAGGAAGTTGAGAGATGGTGTGGCATCTCTAATCACTTTGCTGAGCGAGACTGCAAAATAAGGGAGAATAAGACGTACCTAGAGGATCGAGATTCACCGGCACCCGCAAGGATATGTGTGAAACCGCATGACAGTCACGAATTGACTTAAATGAGACGACGAAATCTGAGGATCGGGTTAGTGATGACATAAATAAAAGTCAAAAGACGCACCAGTCCAGCAGATGAGGGACGCCCAGCCAGCGCGTAAGGAGCGCGCCATGAACACAAAATGAACTACGATAGGTAGACTACAGAATAAAGTAGAAAAACAAGAGAATCAAGGAGCGATGCCGACGCCAGGATTCTATGAATTGTGAGCCATTGCACGACAACGAAAGAGACGAGGAGACGGTACGCGTAGTAGGGCTATTCGGCAGTGGGGTTGGGTCGAAATGATGAGGGGGCTGTCGAATAAAACATCTGCATCAATGGCGATTCAGGAAGAAAGGCAAGAATGGGATAACGTTATCGTGGTATTCAATCTCCCCGCCAGCCACATTCAAGGTCAGACCACAAGAGCCCGGCGAAGCTCACGGACAATGCACCGTCAGACGCAACAGTGCGGGACCCACCAACCCTCGGGCTGCTGTGTGGCGAGGGCGACGATGGCATGCACCCCGACACGACGAGCAGTTAAGGCAGCCCCGCAAAGCACGAAAGACACCTCGGGAGTGTGAACAATTATCAACTGCTCCCTATCCGACGCTTGCGCGACAGGAACTAAGCAACCACGGACGACACCAGCGCCCACAGTGTACTAGCGGCTGTACATCGAACGGCCCATTAGTTGGAATTGGACAATCTGCCTGAAGTGGTGGCTCGTCGTTGGCAACAGTTGCGACGTTGATGGTGGTGGTGAGGTTTTGCATAGTGCCGCTGTCGACGACAGTGTAGAGGTTGGCGAGATGGTTGGCCGTAGTCCCAAAGAGCGAGGTCATCGCGGACGATGATGTCGACGATGATTAGAGAATGAGGGCGAAGAACGTTGTGTGAGAGGAACGAAGTCGAGAGGACTGAGGGAAGGACGCGGATCCTTGCAACCTTTTATAGGCTGCGCGATGGCTGACACAGAAAGAAGATGTGAGACATTTTGCTTGAGATCGCCGATCCATTCCCTCAAAAATGTGAAGATGTGAAGAGGATGAGATCTGATCTTTTACAAGGATGGTCATGTGACAAAATTTCCGCGCCTGCCCTTACGAGATTCGTGCCAACACGTACGCGACCACGACGGCCACACCGTGCAGACAAAAATGGTACGGTTGAGCTTTATCAAATGGAAAAACTAAACTCGTTTTAAACCAGGTCGTCCTCGCAGCTTCGATATGCACCAAGGGCGGCAAACGTAGGATTTTCTAATAGCTAAAGGTCGTGTATTCATCTTCACCTTTAGCCGTCATTTCTCGTCAATTCCGCGACATGACACGGACACGCATCGAATCGCTACTCGCGTCCTTTCCCAAGCTTATCCCGACAAATACTCAACACACGTCTGTCGAGACGGCCGACGTCCGATATGTGTACCAGCCTCTTGAAGAGCTGTACATCCTCTTGATCACGAACAAGGCGTCTAATATCCTGCAAGACATCGACACGTTGCATCTTTTTGCACGGGTCGTCTCGGATATGTGCAGGAGCGCGGATGAGCGGGAGATTTCGAAGAATGCGTTTGAGCTTCTCTGCGCGTTTGATGAGATTGTGAGCATGGGATACAAGGAAAATGTAAACCTGATGCAGGTGAGGAGTGTGTTGGAGATGGAAAGTCATGAGGAGAAGATCCAGGAGATCATTGCGAGGGTGGGTTGGCTTTTTCTTTCTTTTTCTTTCCCATTCTTACGGTCTTGATGATGTTTGCTTTGGGGTTTAGAATAAGGAAGCGGAAGCAAAAGAAGAGCTCAAACGACGTGCTAAACAGCTGGAGATGCAGCGCCGGGAACAACAGCGACGTGCGGCTACGGCTGGTGGAATGGGCGGGAGCGGTTACCTCGGTGTCGGTGGTGGGATCTCGGGGTACTCTCCTGTTCAGAGATACGACACCTCCGAGACTTCGCCTATTACGCGCCACACGCCCTCGCCTGCTGCTGCTGCGAGGCCGCCGGCGTTCAAGGGCTCGGGGATGAAGCTGGGGATGAAGAAGACCAAACAGGCGGAGTTGTTGGATGCGTTGGGTGGGGAGGTGTTGGCGTCTAGTGCTGCTGCGGGGGAGTTGGCGGTTTCTGTGCCTCCAAGCCCGTCTGTGGCGAGTTCGGGGGCTGTAGGGTTGGCTACAAGGGGAAGTGTCGGGGATGGGAGGGGGAGCGTTCCTGCTGTTGATATTGAGGGGTAAGTATTCGTCTTTTCTTTCTTTTGATTGGGGGATCTCATTTTTTGTTTCATTGTCAGCGTACACATCGCGATCAAGGAACATATCTCGCTTTCGTTGCTCCGGGACGGCGGTGTTCAGTCCATGGAAGTCAAGGGGGACATGAACCTTCACATTTCCGATGCTGAGTCTGCGCATATCCGGCTGGTACTTGCCTCGCCCTCGACAGACTTTGGGGGGAACAGTTTGCAATTCAAACAACATCCAAACGTGGCCAAATTTGCGACTGGTGCTGCGGCGGAGAGGGTGATTGCGTTGAAGGATCCGTCAAGGGCGTTCCCTGTCGGACAGAGCTTGGCGGTATTGAAGTGGAGATATGCGGGGACGGATGAGAGTAACGTCCCTCTTTCTGGTTCGGCTTTTCACATTCATTCTTAAACCTGACAAGCTGACGTTGTGGATTAATAGTGAATATCTGGCCCTCGCCCTCGCCTGGCGGGACATGCGAGGTCAGCATTGAGTATGAACTAGAGAACGAGAATGTGACACTATATGATGTGGTCCTTGCCATCCCTCTCCCGTACGTCCTTTCGTTACCTGGCCCAAACCAACTTTAACGCTATACACCTAGCACCGGCTCTTACCCGACCGTCTCGTCGCACACTGGTGACTGGGCCCTCGACCCCTCCACGCACTCCCTCGCTTGGTCCATCCCCGTTGTCTCCCCTTCAGACGACTCGCGTACGGGCTCCATGATATTCACTGTCGGCGGAGACGACGTGGGCGTGTTCTTCCCTGTCAATGTGACGTTCAATGGACAAGGAAGCTTGGCGGGGATCGCTGTGAGAAGGGCGGAGAAGGCGGGTGGGAGTGGGGAGGGACAAGGGGAGGAGGTGGCTTATTCGGTGGATGCGCTCGTGGGGGTAGAGGAATATTTGGTTGTCTAGAGGTTGCAATGCTGAAATGTGATATATGTGAAGGTGTGATTGAACTTTTCCGCGGGATCCGGCACGCGGTCACCACACCACGCGTCATTCCTCTCGATGTGATCCCGCGAAGTGATGCTGTAATCTGAGACATTGGGGCGAGATCGGGCGTGGTTTCCGCGGGTCCTGGGGGTATATAAGGCCCTCAGGTTCTCACCTTTTCCTCAGCGTTCTGGTTCTTCCAAGCCTCTACCCTCTCTAGTCGCCCTCCCGTTTACTCTCTCTCAAGGATGTCGCCTGCAACGAGCAAGTTGTTATCAGTGATGGCCGCCTCGTATCGCCATCGACCTTGCTAGACGTCGCCTCCGACCAATAGGTCGTCGAGCGCCTTGTACAAAGGTCACCGCCGATAGCTCGCTCGCTGTCACCCCGTCTTTGGAGGAATCGCACTAGATTCAACCCCTGCTAGCTCTTGTTGGGACGGGCTTATACAACAGTCCCCACGCCGATACCCGCAACGGCGCTCCTTTGCGCTGCTCTGCATTCTTTCGTTCAAGACCGCCTTTGGCGTTGGCCCCGCCGTGGGTGGTTTTACTTTTGCTCGCTTGTCCTCGTCGACTACCACTGGACTGTGTCCCGCCTGGCACTGAATACCCGCGGCTGCAGCCTTTGTTGCACGCTTGCATTTCACTCGTTTGATTTCTCTTCCTGGCATTTGCATTTGCCTCACGTCCACCGACACCCACGTCCACACGACAACTACGTCCACACGACATCCACGTCCACACGACACCAACTGGCATGCACCCCACCTGGTGTCTCTCGTTCCGCGGTCCGTAACGATCACACTCGCTTGGGCTTTGGTTCCGTACTATGGCTTTTGGGAAGGAGAGGCGGAACTGGATTGTATTGGCCGCAGTCATAGGAATGTACCCTTGCCCTTGGCCTAGCCCTGATTCGATATTCCCAAGGTTAGTTTGTTGTTGCAGGTTCGTGTTACAGTATTGCTGACGTCTATGACTCCCAGCGTGTTGATTGTTGCGTTGACCCCATTTCACGTTTGACGAAGACACTTTTAGGTTCTGTTGGTTTTGGAGTGTGGCATTAGGGAAGGAGAGGCGGAACTGAATGCGCATCAGGGAGGTGCCCGGCCCTTCTCGCCTAGCTTGAAGCCAACAGGATTAGGTCCGTTTCCTTCGTTGATGATCTGACATTCAATTGACGTCGCATATACCAGTGTCATCCTACGACCTCATCTCACACGACAATGGGACGTCAGTCACAGATTTGGAGGAAGAGCGTGAAAGCGGACGTTGTGGGGACGAAACCTTGAGCACCTTTTCCTGCCGACTGCTCGACGATTTCCTATCTGTGACGACAAGTACTTTGCGACGCTGGACGCCGCAAATTCTCAATATCCCTCTGGATCGGCTACGACGGAGAAGCGGGGCTGACTTGCACCTGGAAGCATGTCAGACAAGGACCCGTTTTCTTCATTCGTCGCCCCAGACGGAGTTGGAGGTCCCGAAGTTTTCTCGTCTAGAATGTGTTTCTCGGCGGGGTATACCATTGGTTGAAACATGACGAGAGACGCCGGAGAAGGATGGATCTTGGTGGTGGGGGCCATTCAGGACTGTCTGGACCCGGGTTTCTGGAATTGTCGACGGCGATGGAAGGTCAGTCCTCCACCTTTGGAGTTTATACCCTTCCTGACGATTTTGTTTCGCATTCTAGACCCCATTTTTGGCGTGTAGCCCACCTGTTGCACACGAATACGGATGTGGCGCTTTGCAACATCCCGCACGATTTCTCTTCTTTTTCTTCGTCTCTACCCACGGCAACGCGGCGATGGCTATAGCGACTTCGGGGCAGCGCATGGGCAGGATCGCGCCCGCTGCGAGGAGACTGTTCCGACTTGGTTTGGCCGGGTTTGCGGCTGGCGATGTGGCTGAGTAGTTCTATGGATTTAGCATTTTAGGAATGGGACGATCAAGGACGAGTTGTTCGTTCCTCTCTGGGCGTGCTGGATCCAGGAATGGTTTTGGATAGCTATCGGAAGGCGCTTATGACGGAAGCTGGGCGAAGGGCACTGGGCATCGCCTTGATTTCTCTGGACCGATCTTGCGGGATGGTGGATTTCGGTAATGGTCAGTTGCACTTCTGCCATGATCTCTCCCTTTCCTATAATCATCCTTCAGATCCAGACCTTGTGTTTCGTTTGCTTGGTCTCGGTATCCGTTTCTTGCTTGGCTTCGGTCTCTTTTTTTCTTTTCTCAGCTTCGATGTCTCCCTTTGGTTCATGCTTGATACTCCATTTGTTCATTAGAGGCGGTAGGGGTTTCTTGGGGGTTCGGGTTTTGTTTCTTTACATTCTATAGATGATACCTTTGATTCGTGGCTTGATACTCTAGAGGGTTTTCGGTGGTTCGGGTTTCGTATTTTTAGAAGCTGTACATAGTATACAAATTAGATGGTCTATTCTTTGTTATCTGCAACTGCGATCAACGTGGCACGCCCCTGCAACGTTTTTCTCACACAGGACAAAGCGCCAATCTATCATTCCCGTGCCACTCTTGATCGTCTCCGATATGCTCATGTCGTACATCCTGTGCTCCTCATCTCCTCCTCATATAGCCGCCGCAGCCACATAACCTTTCACTCGCATTCTCTCCTCCTCCAAACATCCACTCCATTCTTCCCCCCAGATTTCAACATGTCCGCTGCCACACAATCGATCCGCAGCAGCCCTCTTCCATCTATCCTCAGATATGATCCTATTGCCTCGTCCTCTACCGACTCGCTCCGCCACATCACTCCCCGTGAACAGCCCCTGCAGCCTGGACGTCCAGAACCTGGCACTCTGAGGAATGCGGGCCATGATGCGTGGAATGATGAGCGAAACCGTCTCCTCGTTGGCCATCGGGTGTGTTACAGGTGCAAATGGCGAATCGAAATCGTGGGTACTTCCTACTCATCTTGTCTTCATCTCATTTCCTAACACCACGATGGGAATCAAGCATCCTACGCTCACCAAAAGCGATCCCGTCAAGCTCGTCCACCTCACCTGCACAAACTGCTCCGCCACACAGTGTCGCGGCTGCTCCGCTCCCAAACCCCGCTGCACCTCCCGATGCGACGAACGGACGTGCCGGTCCGAGGTGATAACGTGCTGCGCAGGATCGCGCGCCATCGCCATTTTTGAAGCCTTGTCCGAGTTTGACAAGGAACTCTCTGCGCACGCCGCACAGCTCTCACAATCTGGAATTTGGCCCGTTCCTCGGCAGGAACGGACGGAGTTTTTGGAGCTGGTGACCTCTAGAGCGGACGCGCGTCTCTCGAACGGGTTCAACCGACTTGTGGGCGCGACAGTGAGCGTCGTGAACAAGTGTCTCGACCCCACCGCTGCTGCTGCTGGGGGTGGTTGTGGGGACGCTGACCTCGAGCTCAACCCCGTCGTCAGACCCCTCCTAACAACCTCCTTCCTCTTCGAAGCCATCCACGCCTACCTCCACCACTCCTACTACATAAACTGGGCCATCAACGCACGGGACGTCTACCTCCCCGTCCTCGCTCTCCTACACACACTCGGGAACCGCCGCTCGCTCGCTGACATGCTCCTGCACCCTCTACCTGCCATCCGCGCGTCGCCTGGGGTGCAGGCGTCGGTTTGGTACTACCAACGCCAGGACCAGCGTGATCGTGAACATGGCCCCGGTGAGGAACGCTGGGTCAGCGACAGGACGTGTTACCCAGAGTCGCTCTTTGCCGCTGTGTTTTCGAACGGTGCTCAACAGAGCGTCACCGATCTTGAAAGGTTGCTGGAACGAAGAGGGTCGGTGGAGCCGACGTCCCAGATTCGCGTGGCGTTTTACAGGCTTTTGGTGTTGGATATCATGGGCGCTGCGTTGCCTTGATATGATATCTCTCAAACTTCTTGTAGCTACATGCACTTTGGCTTGATGCCTAACCCTACGTATATACCATACGACTTGACGTCTACTATACGACACCATATTATACGTACAGCCTCCTAGATAGAGTAATATCGCACCACACACATGTCTCTACTTCCAACAAGTACTACGGCTTGATCCACATACATATGACTTCATGCATACCATACAATCTCATACTATAGGTACGCCCCAATATCGCTCCACATATTTCTTTTCCTCTACTACTTACAACAAGGACCGCCTGACTTGGCGGGCACTTGTCAGGAAACCATACACATTCATGCAACCCACAATCAATATCTCATGACGAAAGGTACCCACTCCCATCATTAGTATACAAGGAACGACAGGACTCCGGTACCAGCGCTAGCGTTGTCGGGAAAGAATCGGAAAAGATCCTGGTCACTCAAAAACCCTTGGGTCGGGACCTGAGCTGGTTCACAAACAAAAGTCAATACAGATGTTCAAAACCCTTCGGTAGACCTCTTGATTCCCGGAATTCAACGCTCGAGACTCTCGGTGAATGTCAAAAGTACCGTTGTATACAAGATGCAAGGACACGGGACCCGAGTCAAAATCCAAGGGGGATATGAAACGTGTGCATTTTGCCATGGGTGCCGGCTTACTACAAGGTATAAGAGAGAGTGAAGCATCTTCTCATCTCTACCGATCCACCTCACTGATATATAACAACAATCAGAGAGATTCGTCTCCAGTAG
>Ga0307516_10001881_pt1 | contig 28711 bp, 46 predicted proteins | sample 19_EM_MG_FD_203310 | JGI IMG/M metagenome (GOLD analysis project Ga0307516, IMG submission 203310) | Populus trichocarpa ectomycorrhiza microbial communities from riparian zone in the Pacific Northwest, United States - 19_EM | ecosystem: Host-associated > Plants > Roots > Unclassified | place... | reverse complement strand
TCCATGTTCGGCCCAGGGTACCCGGGTACGAAGCGGAAGGAGGTTGAGAAAATCTGGTTGGGAAACCACGTTGTCATGTTTTCCAAGGTCAGTTGTTCGTTGCGGAGGGGTGGTCTTGGTGTGCTGATCCGTCGTGCGTGCAGGGGGGGATCTGGACACGGGTTCACAAGGCTTCGGAATGATTATTTACCCTTTGTTGTAGCATGCTCACTGTTGGCGAACGCGACCCCGTTCGGATAGCCTTTCGCTCACCATGCACCCTCCGTTCATTTCAGGTATTGTTGATGGCGCGTTAACCCCATTTCGCCTTGGTGCCCGCTTCTTGCGCACCCACACCGTCCGGACCACGGAACCTGTTTTTTCGAGGAGTTAGAGCGATGCCCATTACCCTTCGCCTGGTGAGATTCTGGAGCGGTTCAGGAGGATCGGCGGTTGAGACACACCGCTTGTCGGTTCCAAAACAGGGGGTGCGCAGCAATCATCTCCGTCGCTTAGCGACACATTGCTCGACCGACTTTCTCGCACAGTCGTCTGCTGCCCGTTGGTGTTTTTCTGAGGACCCCAGCGAAAGCCATCTAGGAAAGGACGTGTGCTGTATTTTTAGCTGGGAGAAAAGAGAGACAGAGTGTGCCGAAGAACGCCCGTGGCTCAATGCCGACGGTGCCCCGGGAGTTTGTGTGTGATTTGCGGGGAACCGGCGCTCTTGGCCTGATGGTTGTCCGATCCTCGTCCTCCCCCTTTCCAGAAAACGTTCTCAGGAAAATTCACCTCCCTTTCTCCCTTACCATCACCTTCTCCCTACGCTCTTTTTTACAGCACATCGTTATGAAGTTCCTCGCAACCTTCGTTCTTCTCGCCGCTCTCTCCGTCCTCACCGAAGCTGGGCTCCTGCACCACGACCACGTACATCGTTCCAACCATAACAGCCTTTCGCGGCGGGCGAGTGGTAACAACCGTCGATGCAAGGACCGCCCTGTTCGTACCTGCTGAAGATCCCTGGTTGTTCAGATTCTTACTCATTTAACAGCCTACGACCATCAACTCCGACCCCAACAAGGGCGGCAACAATAATGACGGCAACAAGGATGGAGCAAAGAACGATGGTTCGAAGGGCAACACTTCTCCCAACACGAGCGGTCTCATCAAGGTTCAGGATAATAGGTGTGGACCAAACGGCGCTACCCGTAAGTCCCCCTCTTGCCCTCTCCAGAATTTCCGTTCAACCCTCGGCCCTTCACAGAGCAGGTTACTGCAACCACCGGTCCTAACGGATCCCTTGACTGGTTAAACTGCGGTGTTGAGGGCGCTGGTTGGAACCCTCCCTTCATCCACATCAATGATCTCGTTACCGTGAACCTCGACGACGCCATCGCTCAGGGCGGCCCCTTCGGTGCCTGCAAGCAACATGTTTGGGCATTCAAGCAATTTGCTGCCGAATTCGGGCGTAAATTCTATCCACTTTTGTGCAACAATACATGGGGCTGACGTTCCTCTCCAGTTCCTCCGATCCTCTTGGCTTCGATCTCTCTCCAGGAAAGTACCTGCAATGCTGGTACTGTCGGTGGTGCGGGCGAACAGGGTCTCATGCAATTGACTCACGAGAAGTGTGTTGACGCTCCTGGTGGAAACTGCCAAGATGTCGTGCGTCCCATTAGTCCTCTACCACCGTGTTAAGGTCGCCTAAATCTTGCATGATGTTCCCAGGGTTACAACGTCAGGACCGGGGCCAAGTACTTCGCTGATAGGCTCACTGCCAACGGTGGTGACTTCCTCACGACTCTTGGTGGATACAACGGCTGGGAGCCAGGCATGAATGTTGTGAGTATTTTTTCGCTATCGGTTACGCCCTTCACAATCCTGAGGATGCCTTCTCCAGGGTTACGCTACTCGCATGCGCTGGTCCTTCTGTCGCGCGCAGAACAACCTTGACTAGTAGGCTTCCCATTCTCGAGGTGAAACTCGACGTCTCTAACAATCATGCACACAGCCTTTTCCAAACCGTCAACGGTTGGCTCTTGAACAAGGACGCCTACTCGCTGCATCTCGGCAAGTACTTTAACCTTGCCGGCTGTTAAACCCGCGCCCCAAGGAGAGGATCATTGTTCTTGGTTTTCGTTTTCGGGTTTTTACGACCATATACCCGCGTGTGTATATCGCCGCCTACGTTATCTGTCCCCTTTTGCTTTCCTTTATCGTGGTAGCACTCACCACGTCCGCTCGTTGATTGAGTAATTATAACTATTATTTGATTTGCATATGTAGGTAGACTCCTGCAAATATCTTCACTATCGGTGACCGTGTGCGAAGCGACCCGAGGCGGGGTGGAGTGATCGGAATGCAGCAGCAGACGCCAGCCGGTCGGTCACCGCCCTCGTGTTCCTCGGCTTCTCCCATCTGTCAGTCTTTGAATCTTCGAGTCCTTATCTCGCAAGGACCTGGGTCCGTCCATCTGCAATGAGTGACACCGAGGCTTCCTCTACCGGGGGAGAATTGACGCCGCCTTCCTCCTCTGTCCCGTCCCCGGAGCTTTTCAAGCTCACCCTCGCAGAGCTCACGGAGGAGAACAAGGAGAGGGCTGCTAAAATCAAGGTGGAAGCTAACGCGGCCTTTGTTGGTACGTCCTATCCACTCGTCCCCCTCCGTCACCAATAGCCTCCGCATCTGGGATCTTCGCTCCTTGGCGGGAGTGCAAACGCTGATTTTTTTCCGATACCCTCGTTTCGTAGCTCACGAGTTCAATAAGGCCGCGGATCTTTACAGCCAAGCTTTGGATAAAAACCCATTCGATGCTACGGTATGGTGTAATCGGGCGTATACGAGAATCAAACTGGAGGAGCACGGATATGCTTTGAGTGATGCCAGTGCGGGTTTTTCTTGCGGAAGGCTGAACCATTGTGGACCCCAATGCTGATTGTGGATTTTGTTTTTGCGGTTAGCCAAAGCGATTTCTTTGGATCCAAAATATGTCAAGGTAAGCGGGGGTTTGTGGCGACGGTTTTTGACGCTCATGCATCCGCGTTCAGGCCCACTTCCGGTGCGCATCTCTCGCGGCCGCCCCTCCTTGGGGCCCAAGCATATAACCCCAATACATTATTCACGGTGCACCTTGCCAGGCGGGCACAATGTCACCTCCAAATGCTGAAACCCCAACTCGCCATCGGAGACTTCAAAAAGGTTCTCGCGATTGAACCCCACAACAAAACCGTCAAGCAACAACTAGAGGCGACGCAGAAGCTAGTACGGAGAATCGAATTCGAGAAGGTCGGTTGACCCCTGGGTCTTGTGATTGCGATTACCTGATTATGCGCAGGCGATCGAACGTGAGGAGGAAATGAGCGCCGTACTCCGGTGTTTAGAAATCATCGCGGATGGTTAGTCTAACCTCTGCATCCTTCTCTTTCATGCTTTCTAAGGGTGTGACGTAGGCGGATGTGAACTCGACAAGGCGTACGCTGGCCCCCAACTTCCAAAGGATGCTGAGACCGGAAAATACACCATCTCCCTCGAGTTCATTCGAGACATGATGAAATTGTTCAAGGACGGCAATGCCCTCCCGAAACGGTACGTGTGGGAGATCGTACTCGGTGCCTACTCGGTCTTCGAGAAAGAGCGGAGTCTTGTAGAACTCACGCTGGGGAGTGGGAAGAGCGTGGATGTTATCGGAGACGTACACGGTGTGTGCTTGGTGGTGTTGGCCCCTGCCTCGGGTTCGAAACCTATGATTTCTCCCCCAGGGCAATACTTTGACGTTCTTAAACTGTTCCAACTGACTGGGGAACCGACGGAGACTCACGCCCTGCTGATGAACGGCGACCTCGTTGATCGAGGATCCTGGTCAATAGAGGTTATCCTGACCGCCTTCGCGTTCAAATGTGCGTTCACCTCTGAAAGCCTGACCCGGGTTGGCTTGACATGGCTAAAAAGGGTTATACCCGACGGCGATGTATATCAATCGCGGGAACCACGAGACGAAGGACATGAATCGGACCTACGGCTTCGAGGGTGAAGCCAAACAGAAGCATGGAGAACAGACCTATAAGGCGTGCTCCATTTGCTCCTACCAATTGAATTTCCCCGCTGATTGTTGGACCCCACCCTAGCTGTTTGCCTATGCGTTCACAGCAAGTAAGTACAACCAGCATTGCACCCATCGGACTGCTCCCATAGTTTGGGATTTCGGCATCGACTGATTGTGTCCCTTAGTGCCATTAGCGACCTTGATCTCCGCCACCAAGCCTCCCGTCCCATCGCCACGAGATAAGACTGTAATAATCGGACCCGACGGAATGAAACGGTACTTCGTTGTCCACGGAGGTCTATTCAGCAAGGACGGTGTGACGTTGGATGATATCAGGAAGATCGAGAGGATCGGCCAACAGCCTGGCCAAGAGGGACTGATGTGTACGAGAACCCACCTCTTGATTGATGTGATTGGCTACTGACAAAGGTTGGGTGGTTTAGGTGAGGTGAGCGCGGAGCTGTGGACCCCTTGAATAGGTAGAGAGAAACTGACGATCGCCTAGCTACTGTGGACAGACCCCCAGGACACCCCTGGGCGAGGGCCAAGTCGACGGGTACGTAAATTCCCCTTCCATTCCAACACTGGCCCCTTTTTCGTTTCGCTGACTGAATTGTTGTCGTACACCCGGTCTACTGCAGGGTGTCGGTATCTCGTTTGGACCTGACGTTACCAAACAATGGTGTACGGAGAATAAAGTGTCGGCGATCATTCGCTCCCATGAAGTCCGACAAGGTAGGATTCATCGGTATTACGCTCCCCAATTGAATTGCGCTGATGTTTCCGCCCTTGTCCCTTTCTCTACCCGCCTATCTCATCTCCGTTCCTCGTTGTTTCCCGTTGTCTTGGGTGCATGGCAACGTAGATGGGTATACCGTCGAGCATGATGGGTTGTGCATAACCGTAAGAGCAGTGTCTTCGTCCCGCTTTACCAGGTGCTGATCTGCTCTCTACCCCCGTGCCTGTCTGCCTTGACTGCTAGGTTTTCTCCGCTCCGAACTATGTGGATCAGAGTGGTAATTTGGGTGCATTCGTGAGCTTTTGTTCCTTCTCTTGGTCCTCTCCATACCCCCCAGGCGCCCTGTCCATTGTGGTACACCATTTCCCGGCGGTATGCTGACCCTCTCGTTGAAAGATCCGAATCGACGACGCTGGAACGATGGAATTCATCCAGTTCGATAAGCAGTGGCATCCTCCACTCAAGCCCATGCATTACGCGCAAGGCGGTCTGGCAAGCATGCTGATGTGATGTGGTTCCGATATCATGAAATTGCATCCCAGGCAAGCTACGGTCCTCCCCATTACGCTTACGGTTGGGTGTCGTGGCCTGAGGTTCGTGGGTATACGTGTACAGTGCCCGCGCCGCGTATTTCGGCGTAGCGTTCTTGTAGCTTGCTGTCCGAGCTGTCGATGTGTTGTAATTTGGATATAAATTGCTCCAGCGGTGCAGTTCCAGCGTGTGATTGCATTCCAAACCTGCCTACCGTTTGTGAGGGAGGGTCGCGGCCGTGCCAGGGCCAAGGTTATTGCGGGGGGTGCGCTCCGATGACGGTGGCAGTAGATCTCTCCCACTCCCCACACCCAGCTGGATGGCGGTTCATACGTCATAGTACACATCAAGCACGGACCACGGTTATCAGACCAGGTTGTATTGCCGTACGCCTTGTTTGTCTCTTTGAGCTGCCAGGTGCGCCCTTTCTGATATAATAGACTTGCTGGAGCCGACGGAAGCAAACGTTACACTTGTAGAGATCAGCCACAACCCCATGAGGCTCGGTTGATCGGTTACCGGACTCTTGCACGCTTCGTTCGTTGTCGATTATCACCTCAGTGGTTTCATTTCGTGCAAGTCAACTTCCTCTGTCTGCATCGGTATTTTCAGGGAAAGCAGGGCCACCGGTGCGGCCGAGAGAGCGCGTCTCGACGCGTTCCTGATCCTTGTTAACCGGGGCTCACATCTTTTCCCACCTCCACCCGTCCATTCATTATCAGTCTCTCTCTGTCGATCCCTGGTTTCAATTGGTAGTTCAATTCCGACTAGAGCGGCACGTTTTGCAGTTTTACTGCGTTCTAGGGGACCAAACCGTGCTACGTGGAGGTACGATTCAGAGCCATACGCGCCACGTAGCTCTGGGCGTTTTTTTGGATCTGTTTGATACCTGTTGCAAATACCGCACACTTCACTGTTGTTTACTGGTTCGCCTCTCGTTGGTTCACGCAAGCCCTATTTCTGACCGGTTGTTCGTCATTTTTATAGGCAGACACCGGATCCCACATTAGTCCCGCTCTCTCTTCGCCCTTTCGAGGTTGCACGGGGGTTTAGCGTTCAACATTCAATTTTCAACCCTCAGAGATAAAATTTGAATGTCGTTCTGGGCGTTCCAAACTATGATGCGACGGGCACCTGGCCCGGCTCGGGGGCGGCCCTTCTCCAATTCGCTGTCGAGCGCGTTGCGGGAGCGATTGAGCGGGCAAATTGGATCCGAATCGGCCGAGCTAGAGCTGGAGTGGATGCGTCAAGAGCTGAGAGCGCGTAGGGCCGCCGCTGCACTGGCAACCCCTTCGCGTCCTCGCAAGCGAAACGACTTCGAATGGGAAATGGGGGAGTTGAAGAAAATGGTGGACAGACGCATGAAGGATGAACCTCTGCAATATATTCTCGGTGGGTACGGCTCGAATTCCTCGCCGAATTGCGTGGGCGTTACCTGGGATTGGCTGCCTCTGAAACGGTAGGGGGCCTTTTATGACCCCCCATCGTGTCGACCCTGCATCCCAGTCACTGTTTTTTGATTGCTGAGGTCGTGTAACTGACTGAAATACGGTCTTCATACAGGTAACCAACCGTTTGGTCCAATCACGATCAAGACTCGTGCATCGACCTTGATCCCGCGTCCGGAGACTGAGGATTGGACGATTCGCCTGGCGTATTTATTGGACGATAGGTTTCCCACCAAGAGCAGAGGAGAGAAAAGGGCACTCCGGATACTCGATTTATGCACAGGTACTGGATGCATACCCATCCTTCTCAGCCATCTGCGACGGGAGGCAGGAGGGACCACCCTCGCTTACGGGGTCGATATCTCCACCGATGCTGTCCTGTTGGCCCGGGAGAACGCGACCGATCAGTCGTTAACTCCTTCAAGCGGCTTGGAATGCATTACCTCTCATGATGACGATTCGGAGGCAAGTACAGAAGTGGTAGAAACGGACGAGCTCAGCGGTACCAATCACGACCGTGCGACAACGGATCTAATTCCCACTAGCGCAGTGGATGACGTTCGTAGATCTGCTCTGGACGTGATACGTGCCGATATCTTGCAAGAAAACTTCGTGCAGGAGGTCCTCTCGCAGATGGAGCCCCCATTTGATGTGATTACGTCCAACCCGCCGTATATCCCATTGGACGGGTATGAACGACTACCGAATTCTGTCAAAGAATGGGAGGACCGGAGGGCGCTATTGGGCGATCTACCCACACACCGATCTAGGGATGGCTGCGAAGGTCGAGGGCTGATGTTCTACCATCGAATTGCCGAGATTGTGTCAACCGACGGCGTTCTCGCTGCCAATGGCGTGGTTGTGCTGGAGGTTGGACACACACAGGCTGAAGAAGTTCGGAAGATACTTGGGGGGACCGGCGGGGTATCAGGGACGGAGGTGTGGGAAGACCCCTGGGGTGTTCCGCGGGCCGTGGTTGGGTATAGGTAGCGGGCCAGGCCTGGGATATCGGACCGCTGTTCTGACGGCCTTCCGACGACGAAGGCGGAATTAGACAAGGATTTTTTTGTTGACCGGAGCTGGCGGTTACGAAATTCCAATCATCATTCATCGTGTAGTCGGATAGACGGTCCTTAGCGGTCACTCTCGTCCTCTAAAGAACTCTGATCATGCAACAGCACCTGCTATCACCAGCCCTCCCCCCTCCTCCAGCGGACATCCTCCCAGCTCCCCCTCCTCGGGCTGCTGTCTCCTCTCAGTATCCAGACCCAACCATGACAACATCCCTCACTGCCAAGCGCAAGCGCACCGACGTTCCCGACACCGCAAGCGTCACCAGACCTGTGGTAAAGAAGAAAAAGGCCAACAGGGCTTGCATACACTGTCAGAAAGCCCATCTGACTTGCGATGATGGTCCGTGTTCCGCCCCAGCTTGCTGTGCAGGTTTTTTTCGCGTGTGCTCACAATATACTTGGTTTGCCGTTCTACAGCAAGACCTTGTCAACGCTGCATCAAGCGTGGTATGCCAAATGACTGCATTGAAGGTCATCGAAAGAAAGCCAAATACCTCCTCGACGACGAGGAACTCGGTCTGTATTCGCTTCCCCAAAAATCTCGCGACCAGTGATCTCATACTTACGCCTACCCCACACAGAGGCCCTCCAGCGAGACAAGGGTGTGAAGCATGTGAAGAACACCAACAACGCCCTCAAGAAGAAACACAGTCAGCTGGAACCCCAGCATCCCAGGATAGTGTCCCCAGAGCCAGTACAGATGGCCCAGACTGCCCCAATCCCTACTCGTTCGTAGCCCCTTCCTCTTTCGCTCAACTGTCCATGATCTGATACCCAGCTTTCGACGATCCAGCGGAATCATACGCTGCTCCAGTCTCACCCATGTTCCCATTCACAACGACCACATATACATCGCCATTTGACCCAAGCTCCTCTTACGCAATGTCGCCGGGCTTTTCCTCGTTTGGCTCATCCTATGGGTCAGAGGCCGCAAATTTGGAGTATTCCATCCTCTCAGCGATACTGGGCAATACAAACAGCCCGTCTGAGAGCGACCGTGGCACCTCGACACCCCCGCCCCCCGTCCCCACAGCCACAATGACTGGCGGGCCGCCCTCACCAAACTTCACCACCCCTGGGTGGTCAGACTACTCACGTGAGCAAACCGGTACGTATATGTTTCCCAACCAGTCCTGTTCCCACTGACCAATGGATCATCACAAATTTCACCGTGTGGCCGAATCCCCCATTCCGGATCCCCGCGGTCCGCCTTTCGCCCGATCCGCTTGCACCAAATAGGCCTGACACCTCCCACCAATCTCCTCCCGTTTTCGCTCGCGCAATCCACACGCTCTGCTCCCAACAATCAGTTGTTGCGGTACGTCACCCCGTGTACGAGGACAACGCCTTCGACGTTCCAGAGCAGTTCGGGTATCAATAACCCGGTTTCCAAATCCATCCAACCGGGCACAGCCACCGCATCACCCGTCCCGTCCTCTGCTTCTTTGCCTCACACATCATCGTCGTCCGAAGATGACCTCTCCATTGCCAACGGATCATCGTCGGGGGCCGTACCACACCTCCAATGCCGAAACAAGGTCTACGAAAATGTAACAAAGAGCTTCGATTACACGGAAGGATACCACTTTTTGATGAAATTCCTCGTTTCGAGGTAAGTTTTTGGCAAATCCCACACATTCATCGGCCGTTCTTCCAGTCATCGCGCTCGCCCTTGACCCCAAGCATGAGGTGTTGATGCACCCCTCTTTTTTATTTTTAGGTTCGAGAAGAATGACATCCTGAGGATAGTTAGGGCCCTTGCCATTGTAAGGCCCTCGTTGATCGCCCTTCAAATGCCACTGTCGGAAGAAGATGAAGTTTTTGTTGAAAAATGTTTCCAGCGGTCACTGTTGGTAAGTGCAACTGGGGAGATCTGCTCCATGAAACGTGTGATCTGCCTGTCGCTCTTTTTCCTACGGCTGACCCCTTGTTTCTTCCTCGTGTTGCAGGAACTGGAGAAACTGATATCATTCAGTGGGACCCCAACCTGCGTGTGGAGAAGGACGGGCGAAATCTGCCTCGTTGGTGACGAATTCTGTTTGTTGACGGAGTGGTCAAAGGATGAACTACTCGATCCTCACGGATCATCGACCTCCGACGACGCTGCGCCCTCGGCCGACGAAAATAATGCCATCGTTGGGTGTCGGAAGAAGTTTATTTATGAGGTCAGTTCACACGTCCGGAGACCCGAAGACTTGCTCTTTTGGATTTGATTTTTCCTTACGTCTGAGGACGCATCTTCTTTCCCCTCCATGCGGGTGTGCTCCACGATCCACTACCCCTCTTTGACTTGTTTCCGTTTTCCCCCTCCATCGATACTGATCGTTGATCTGTGACCTCTCCGTAGCTATTCGAGAACCAATCGGTGGTCGAGTATTGGGAAAACTTCGCGTCGCATGCATTCGAGAGCACAACACAGTCTGTCGTATCGCATTGCGTGCTACTGAAGCCAAATGGGGCCCCTGTGCCATGCACATTCTGTTTCTCGATACGGCGGGACATCATGGATCTACCTAGTATCATCATCGGTGAATATTCTCCAATTTAACAACCGAGCAATCTTTCAGGTTTCTTACCCGCTCGATTCACTATAGGTCAATGGTTGCCATTGCTGTAGCCGTAACCAACAACGTGAAACCTTCCGTTGCCCTTCCCCTCAGCCCTCCCCACTGTCGACACCCTTCTACTCCCTAACTCCGCCTCCTGCTCTCATCGCTCAGTACTGCATTCCATCAGCGCACCCCACGCTCTTGTTCTCCTGCCGCCATCCGCCCTTGCCCCCTGTAACATACATGGAACGACGGACCACTCAATAACACAAACGTGTACGCATATGTACAAAACCATGGAATCTCCTCTATTGGGCAAGAATGGGGGGGCCGGCTCTCTGGATCGTTTCTTCATCTATGGTTACGGAGTTACCACTTACATTATTCCTATCTCAAGCGTCTTCGTTTTGGGCTTCTGGGATGTGTACATGGGGTCTTTGGTCAAGACTGTATTCTGGTCAACTACCGCTTGTATACGCCTGCAACACCCGCAAGAACGTGTATTCTCATTCCCGTCCTCTTACACTTCCCTCATCCACCCACATGCCAGCTTACTCTCTATCTGCCTCCATCTCTCTACCTGCCCTCTTACACTCTCCTCCCGTTTCATCCCGTCTCGTTTTCTTGCGGTTCTAATTCGCTTTACTTTTGCTATGCTGTTCGCACGCCCTCTCCATCACACTCTCTATCACTCTATCACTCCCTATCGCACCCCACACAACCCTGTCTCACAGACCCGGTGCTGTTCCTTATTTATCGTCCACTCGCCTTGTTTTGTTTTTTCCCTGCCTTTGCTTGTTTCCCAGAAAATTTCGCATCTCCCTTCTTGGAGCTTTTCTCGGACTCGGACTCGCTTAATTTTGGCGCCTCCTCGCAGGTTGTCGGTGAAAATGGAATATGGAGATATGGAAACACCTGAAATCTATTGAAATAGCACCGTCGCCAATGTCACCGCTCCTGGGCAGTTCGGTGTTTTACTTGGAACGTCAGTCGCCCGCCGACTGGGGTTTTCAGGTAAGTAAGTCAAACACCGAGATATACCCTGCTGAACCTGCACCCTCAAACGAAGGCGCCATGTTTAGCTTAAGGTCCGACACGGGTAAGACATCTCCGCAGGCTCTCGGCAGTGGCTCAAAGGTTACGTTCCCCACGCCGAGAAGCTCCCCAGTGCCGTGGGTCAACCCCGCCAACGAACGTTAGTCATTAATCGAACCCGAGGACGGCTGACCCTCCACCGCCCAGCGTTCCATTTCGGGATTTGGATAGTACCGATCCACAAAGAGGTGCGGATAAACATTTCGCCCCCTCTAGAGTGGGTAAACCTGGCTAGCGTTTTCGGGCTTGCTGGGACTCCGCGTGCCAATGCACAGTACTCAGGCCCCCCCACCTACGATTATATTGACCTTCGCGGTGTTTTTGCGCTAGCCTCTCCGCATTTTCACGCTCGGCAACCTTGGCTCCCACCTCTGGCATCGCGTTTGTCCTCGGAGGGTGACAGGACTCCCATTCAAAACCCCCGCGGCGTCTGGAGTGATGGTTAAATTTGGATTACTTGTGACAGGAATCGTTCCTGTTGTGCATTGTAGGGTGGGGCATAGCCGGGGTTTGGATTTTGGAGTGATGGATGGATGGATCTGTTCCCTGAGGTATGGGAAAGCGTAAAGCTCGGACGCGTGAACGGTTCTCGGTGCGGATCACACGGCTAAGAGGACTTTTCGTTCCAGAGCCTGTCTGGGCACGTTTTCCTCTGTAGTTGTGATAACGGTTTTCCAATTCTTGTGTTCGTGCTCTAACCCCTGGCGTTGTAACCTTCCTCACGAGGTGGTTCCAGGTTGGATCCCCAAACCGGGTCTATGGTCTTCGTGCGCACGTACAATGGGGGATGCGCATTCCTCAGCTGATGGAGCACCCGCGGTGCTGACCTAGCCCCAGGGATAACCCTGAAGGTGACAGGACAGATGACGGGATCTGCGTGGAGAGTTCGCTCCAACAGAATTGTAACATCGTAGGCAGATTCAGGTGACGTTTCTGTTGGTGAATTCGCTTTCGCTAACGGCCCTCGAATTCAAGTCTAATTTTGGTGTGGTTTGACATCTCTGGAGTTCGGAAACTACCCCGCTCCCCCCAACCCTCGAGATCACCCCCGCAGAAATCGTACCCTCTTCCAGCTGTCCAGCAACGCGACAGAACACACCCATCCCCTCCCAGTAGGTAGGGTTCTCATTCCCACCATTAGAGATCTCCAACACGCCATCCACCGGCATCGACCTCACCAGCGACACGGGGAACCGGATCACCTTCTCCCAGGTGACCTCACAATATTCCAAGGGAACGGGAACAGATCTGGGCACAACGACGAACATCGCCGCCAACACGGTCTATTGGGTTCCCTCAGCCGAGGCCCATCCTCCGCGACTGCGCGGGCATGCAAAAAACTGTGGTCGAGTGGATACCCAAAGGGCATTTCCGTGTCGGTCTTCACGAACTCTATGACTAGCTCCTCCCTCTCAGTGCCCTTCCCAGACCCTAGGGGTCGCCGTGGCCTGGAGTGGTGCCCTCATGACCTACACTCGCACAAGTAGGTCCTTCAACTCGGAAGATGGATCGAAAACAGCACTCTCGGCCGTAACCGAGCGGGAGACAACAGGTTTCCGGTCCAAATTCATCAGCGTGTTCATCCCGCACCTTTATGGGTAGGGGACTGGATTCATACCCCTGTGGTGTTTCGTCTTGAGTACTTCCCAACAAAATACGAGCCTGAGTATTCACAGGAACCGCGTCCATCTCTTCATGTGTTTAGAACCAGACGTAGTTTGGAAGCTCGAATTCTAGACATGCGAGTACAATGGATATCCATCAAGGGATATGGTTACACCATGTTTGTGAATCGCTCCCGAAACATGTATACGATACTGGCCTTTGAAGATACGAACGCAAGAGGACGAAGACAAACCGCAGGGTAACCAAATCCCTTCACACCACCACCCACTCCAGGGAGCTACACAACAACTCTGTTCTTCACTTGGGGTGTTCACACACCACCATCGACCTGGGCGTACTCGCTCTCAACACCCGGCTCCATGATGGTCGCGTGACCGAGAATGATAAGGGATGAAGCACCAACGAGCCAGAAGAAGGTGCCCAGTGGCGAAGCCCAAAGGAGGAGTGGGATTCCGATCACGAACAGACCGGTGTAGAGGGACTTCTGGGTGACAGTGTGTTCACCGAACTGGAGAGGGTCCGCGCCTGGTGGGCAGGGTAGGGTCAGTATTTGCGGGATACATTGACCGAAGTGGAAGGGTAGATTAGTTGAGTGAACCGGGGATGAAGGCATGGGGGTAAAGGCGCAAAGCAGAGCGGCGATTTCCACAATACTCACCGTATTTGTTGACTAGAGAAAAACCTCCAACGAGGAAGACGAGGGCCCCCAACAACCATAAGTTGTTCAAACTGCACAGGAAGGGTCAGGTCTCCGCAAACCATCATAGGCGCAGGGTCAAACACACATCGCATAGACCGCCAAGATCAGGATAATCAATGAGTAGTTCCCTAAAACACCGTCAACCGTCAACCACCTAGAATACATGGAGGATAACACAAGTTTCACGCACCAGAAAAGTATCGCGTGTTGTATGATATGCGCTACAATCAGGTGCGGCGGCGACCCCATCGGTCAGTGATATGAACCGTTTCCCATCGGCAGGGGCGAGACTCACGGAAACGGCTGTGTTGAAATCAGCAGGTCTCGAAAGCCTGTTGAAATCGAAGAACTCCATCGGGGATCGAAACCCGCTCAAACGGGTTTCCTGCACGACCCAAAACGCCGAAACACCGAAATCGTCAGCCAAAATCGTCCCGTTCAGAAGTGGTGACCTGTCCGATGGTTTATCCCACCGCAACACCGGCACCTTATGGTGCGCTCGGACGCGAATCACACGCGCGCGAGAGGTGTTCGTTCAGGTGGGAGAACGTGATCTCATCGAGTGGGGGGAGGATGGGGTGACTGACCCGGAAAGATTTGAGAACTTCTGCGACGCGTAATGCGGCATCCATGGTGTCGGACTGTTTGGATCGGTGTGGTTGGGTCGGATAAGGGGTTTACAAGAAGATCAGAGCAGATTGAGGGCGGGTAGCCTCGAGAGATGGTCGAAGGTGGAAGCGGGGAGATGAGAGAGAAGGGTGTGTGTGAACGTCGTGGTCGGGGAGCGTTGGTTATATCAGAGAGATCGCCGGTTCAGCCACCCGCAGTCCATTCCGCAACCCCTTCCACCAAAAACGAAACATCCACGCCCGCAGCAGCACGACCACTCAAACGCAGGTAGAAAAGGCCACGACGCAGCCTCGACGCCGACTGATGATGAGCCTCACTCCGCAGCTTATTGTCACCAGCTTTGCGGCGAGGAACGACCAGGATGATCCGCAGACCACCGACGCTCATCCCAATGACGGAAGCCGATATCCAACAAGTTAAAGATTTCGTAGAGGCGAGGAAACGGGCGGCCGCTGCAGATCTATCTACTTCTCCTACTACCGGTGGGAGTGACAAGGGGAATTTAGATACGCTCAAGGACGGTGAAGGAAGGAACGCCGCTGCCGAAAGCGAGAAAGAACGGAAAGGAATGTCAAAGGAGGAAAGGCTAGGATTGAAGTAAACGCTTGGGGTCGCTCTCGATTGCATCCAAGGCACATGTGTACACACAAGATATAACATTCGAGAGCCAATACCAGATGACAGGAAAGCAGCCTTGAATCCAATCATAGTCAAAGCGTTACATGCTACAGTCCATCAACCGCTCAAGGTCGCAGTCTCGAACTTCGCCCTCAAACCTGTTGGACAAGCCCGGTCAGCCACTGGCCCTGCGCATCGTAATCTGGGAAGAAAAGCCATGCGCAGGTACTCACCGTCGAGGTCTCGCTGCGAACATGCACCCGTCAGATCCACCCGCCCCATCTTACCGCAAACACTCTCTAAGGAATCCCAAAGCGCGTCAGAAGTCACGCCGCCCCGGGGGGGGTCGCCCACTGCATCACTGTTTTGAAGCGTCAGTGCGTCCAGAATGTGCCGCCCTGCCTCTTCGTAACGCTAGATACCCCGGGAGCGGTCCCGGAATTGCGCGGTCAAACAGTTCACAATGGGAAAGGGTCGGTCCCGCCGGTGATTGCGGATGGGGGGAAGGGTAACAAATGAAAAAGAAACCATCAACAACGTTCAGAAAATCAGCGTAAACCATCCGCTCACATGAAGGTTGATGCATGAGATACCGAGGTTGAATCTGTAGGACACAAACCGAACCGAGGTTAGGCAACGACGTTCGCCGGAGGTTAAATTGGGCCGGACGCAGGCATGACCAGCGCACAGCAAGGGGAGACCCGATCGATGTGAATCGGAGATCAGGATCATGAATCGGCGCCGGTGGGCTTCGCCAGAGCCCCCTGGTGACAGAGGAAACGTACAAGAAACGAGCCCTCACCTCGCGCGAATATATACCGGATTCAATTCCAACGCTCGATAATAATATTCCAGCGCTGATTCGGCGTTTCCGCTGTTGGCCAACGTCGCACCCACCCTGTTGTATAACGCCCAGTCCTATCCATCATGGAAGGTTCATTCGATGTCCACGAGGGCAGCGCGAGCATGGGAAAACGAACGAGCGTAACGTGCGGGTGAGAACGAGTTTAGCGGACAGAAGCGCAGAGGAGGACTTACATGTGGTCTCACGGCCAGCGCTGTAAGGAAGCAATCAGTGGCTTTGACGTATTCTTCGTTGGAGTTGAGTAGCACAGCCAAAGCGATCTGGACGTCCGGGTCGATCCCTTGCTCCTCTTCGCTTCCACTGGCATCCCTGACGATCTCAATCAAACACCCAATCAGCCCCTCATACATGCCCTTTTGACTCTTCTCGGATCCGGGCTCGAAAACTTCACCATTGAAGCCCCCATTCATTCCCACACTGGTCTGGGGAAACTTCGGGTGTCTCCTCACCCACTCCCGTATCGCCCCATATGCTTTGGCTCGGTTTGATTCGTTCGTGTGCGAGATCCCCAGGGCTAGCCAAGACGGGACGTACTCCGGGTCGAGTTCAACCGCTCGGGAGAGCGCCTCAATAGCCTTCTGCTCCCGTTCGCTGTCTTGCTGTTTCACACCCAGGGCAAACCACGCTTGGACATTCTTGGGATCCCGCTGCACAGAAGCCTCGAGTTCCAGGGTGTTCATCTGCAATAGCGCTAGAAGTCAGCGTTGCTGATTGTCGTAACCAAGGGTCGCTGTCGACGCTTTCGGTGATCCGCATAGGGACACTCACCTGATCAAACGAAGAATGCATATCGTGCACCCTCGTACTAGATCCGAGAAGGTATGGGTTCTCCGCTGCAAACTGGTAGTTGGACATCTTCCTCACACCAACGGCGTTAGCCTCCCAGGCATCCCATTCATCCTGAAGCTTATCCCACTCGTACTGTCGGGAGCTATCGTCCCATAACCCTTGGGTATCGGCAGCAGCTACCCGGTTCGCGGCCTGGTTGTAGGCAATGTAGTCTTCGTTCTCCTGCCTGAAGTACTCGTACACCTCGTCGTGGGGATCCTGGGTAACATCTGAAGTGGTCGCTGTGTCCGGCGCCTGGCCTTGCGGTTGAGACAATAATGTGGGTTGTCCACCGGAGCTCATCCCAAGATTGGCATAGTAGGGGTAAACCCGAGCTGTTTGACCAAAGGCATCAATGGTGCTAGCGCGTTCCTTCCCTTTCCCTTTCACATCTGCGCTTGAGGATACGGTATTTTCTGAGGTGGACGGTGCTAAGACGATGTCGCTTCCTTCTACGACTGATGTCTTATCCGCGAGTGACCGCATGAGCCCCATGAACTGGCTATTTTTGAACTTTGGGTTCTGCTCCTCTCGGAGAGCTTCGACAAGCTGGCCTGCCGTTCGAGCGAGCGAATCCTGCTCCGCAGGATCAACGACTCGATGACGCTGTTGCTCCTCGGAGATCTGAGTTGGGGCCGGCTGGACTTGCTCCAACGATCGAGGCTCTTCCGCCAAACCAGAGAGGAAGTTATCCCATGCTCCTACGGGTCCTGCCATTAGTGACTGCAGGCGGCGCTTGGAACGGTTGGCAAAAGCAATGCCCTTACGGTCGTTTTCTTGTTTGAGCGTAGCTTCCGCGCGCGACTGTTGCTCCTGCCCAGAGTTTGGGAATTGAATGGACATCCCCATTGGACGCGGGACAAAGGGAAAGTTCCCACTCATTCCCACCGGTGAGAACATCCCAACTGGTAAGTGGGTCAACCATAAGTAAAGGTGGGACGTCGTGATCACAAACCAGAATTCTGGATGGGTTGCTGTACATTCTGCACCCCAACGGAGGGGGTGGTCATCACCTGTCTGGACGAGGAGCTTGGTTGAGTTTGTTGAAAGTTCGTAAAGTCAGATGCCCAAGCGGCACCAGATTGATTAGACTGGCCCATTTGTTGCAACATATCCGGAGATTTCACGAGACCCCGGAGACTCTGGTGGCCCACAACTGGAAGAGCATTCCTGAGGTTGGCAAGGTCAAACGGCGGTGAAGGAGTGTGTAACAACGGCGTGGAATTTGAAGCCGAGAAGAAGTTGGCAGCCTCTTTCAGGTTCTCGTTCGACACAGGGTTGGTATACGTCCGGAAAGTCTGAAAATAGGATAATTCACGGTCACCAGGCCTGCTCGCGCGCGGAACCAGGGACATCTCACTTGGTTAGACGACCTGGCGCGATTTGGGCCCAAAAGATCCTGAAAGAGATGGGACGTTCGGCGACGGGGCGAGGCCGAGTGGCTATCTATCGTACGTACCTGTTGCACACCACGGTCCTGATCGAAGTTCTTGGTCAGACCCCTGAGAGGATTATTTGCGGAGGGCCCGCATTCTGCGCCTCCGCCAACGAGCAACGGTAGAGACATCGTGAGGCACAGCACAGCGAGTTGGAGGTGGAAGATATCTCGGGACCGGAACGGGACACTCGGAGGGGATTTCCAAGCCAGGAACGCGATATCACGTGCCAGAGTCCATCTCCTGGGCGTCAGAGACGCGCCTCGCTTTAGATGCATTGTTGCGGTGTCCATTATAACGGAGCCAGGGTATACATGACACGCTGATAACAAGGGTCGGCTCGTAATACAATACTTGACTACGATACTCGTATCGGAATATAAGAAGAGGAAGGATACTACAGGTCATATGTGTGCTTTGCCTCACCCATCACACCCAAAGCATGAACGAATAAATGTGGGAAGATCGATGAGGACGGACCGCGTGGTGATGAAAGGCAGCATAGTGTGAACGGTACTGAGATCGTGGCGGGCAGCAGGGTGGGGAAGGGTGGGCGTCCAGCAGGTCACGGGCGAGAAGCGAGGAGCGTGGCCCCGAAACCAAGCCGGCCCTGAGCCAGCACAGCATCTTCCCAAAGCTCATCGTGGTGATAAACTGGGGGTGCTTGCTGATCCCGGCGATCGCTGTGGCCAATCAAAGGATTCATCGTCAGGGCTGGCACTCAAACGGTCCGCGACAGCGGCAGCGTCCTGAGTTTGGCGGCACTCAATACCACCTTCCGACCGGACTGGGGACAGGGAGGAAGGAGGACAGAAGAAAAATTTATCAGCGCCTCGGACCGGACATCATAGGCGCAGAGACTTACGGTGTCGCTGGGAATTGTGCGGAAGCGACCAAGTGCACAAATGGACAAGCAAGGGGTAAAAAAGGAGCGTCAGCGTCAACGGTGGGAAGATTGGCACACTAGGAGAGGTGTACAGCAATGGACCAGGTACTGACGTTGAGCGCATCAAGCCTACTAAAGGTCTTCCGACACCCATGGCAGACGTGTTGCTGTGCTTTTGAATAATGCAAATTTTGATGACGTCTAAAGCGCAAAGTGCGAAGAGGTCGGCCATGAGCACCAGACTGTCCGTTCCCTCCTCTCGGGGGCCGGCGCGCCTGCGCGTGAGAATCGCACTCACTTGCAATCATGCTGCCGAGCAAATCCCTTACCGCACCCAGGCCACTCGCACACAAACGGCCGTTCCTCGGTGTGGGAGCGTAGATGACCTGTGCGAGACAAACGCGTGCGACCTGATCAGGAGATGAGGGGGGAGAGAGCAAGGGAGGGAGCACCTCTGAGGTTGAACCTGCGCGTGAACGTGCTACCACAGCCAGGGACAGGGCACATGAAGTGCGCCTCGTTCCGCCTCCTGCTCGCGGAGGCGGCCTGGGTTGCGGATGTCGTGACCTGTTGCTTCTCCACCTGGAGGATTGGTGGGAGACGGGGCATAGATGGGAGGGCACCGAACTGGGACGAGTTTGATGAGGCCTGGGAGTCGTGGATCTGGCTGGGGTGGGAGTAGAGGATTGGGGAGGAGGCGAGCATCATCTGGGACTGGTGTGGCTGCTGCTGGAGGGGTATCTGCATCTGGGGTAGCAGTGGTTTGGACGGAAGGGGCTGTTGCTGCGACTGTTGCTGCGGTGGTGGCGGAGGTGGCAGGGTGGCGTGGGGAAGGAGTGCACGGTGGGTGTGGACGTCAAAGGGGAGGAACTGTGGTGAGGACATGGGTTGGACCGGCTGGGAGGATGAGGGAGGGTGGGAGAGATTGTAGGGAGTATGATATATATAAATACGGTATTCAAACAAATTCGGGATGCCGTCGATTTCGGCTATATGCCCTACTGTCTAACCTCGGCTGCCCTGATCGCTAACGTCGGGTGGCGTTGTCCACCACGCACTAAGTACCAAGTCTACAGTCTGCTGTGCTACCGGGCCGCCAGCAACCGCCTCCTTCGTATGAGCTCGCCCTCTGTGATCGTCCTCAGCAGCTGCTGCTGATGCGACGCTGATGAGTTTCCTGATGAACCCGCCGAGGTCGAGGACGACACGACTGATGGGCTCCCGATTCCCGAGTCTCCCCCGCCACCAGCGTCCGATGGCATCGAACCACCGCGAGCATTCCGCTTGTGGCTGTGATCTGACTGGGACTCACCCGCCAATTTGCTCCCTTCAAACACCTCTTCGATCCATACCCCGATATCAACGATGACCGTCGTTGCTTCCTTCATCAGCCGTCCCATCTGCAGGTATCCGTGGCTCCATTCCGGAAATAGCGCCATCTCCACCCAGTCCTCCTCGCTCTCTGTGGCTAGCCGTGCCCACTCTTCTGCTTCCGACTCCGAAAACTCCCCCCTTTCCATCTTCGCGGCCAGTTCCTGTAAGCGGGCCCTTTTAGACTCACGTAACCGCCCCGCAAAGATGATGGTGTCGTCCACAAATGGGTCCTTCTCCCCGCACTGCATCAAGACCCGAGGGAATCGCGCCAGGACTTCGCTCGGGGTCATGATTGGTGACACCTGGTAATCCGTGCTGAAATCTGGGTTCCTGTTCGAAAGATACAGGATAGCCATCGCGCGCATCTGGGTCATGAAACGTCAGAGAGTCGAATTCCTGCCGGGAGAAACGCCACAAGGGAACCTACCATGCTTGGGGGAATTATCCTATCCTGGAAATAGCCCGTCCGGCTCGTCATGGTCAATCTCCCACGCCCGATGGAAGCCTCGTGATTTTCCTCCTGGTCACCATTCCCGGTTTCTGAGAAGTGGATATGTGCGGGGGTATATTTCTTGAGGCTGCCAGCGTCGGTTCGTTCGCCTCCTCCCCCCTCTGCTGACAATTTCCCACAACCAGCCGTTGTGACGCTCGATCGAGCCTCGGGAAGGTATCCCGGTCCGGACAGCGCCCGCCTGGGGCGAGTGGGCTTGGATTCGGTCTCCCGAGGTGTAAAGCCCAAGATCTGTTGGGGAGCAGTGACAACACCGTTATTCGAACCTTTGAAACTTGGAGTTGAACGCCTGAGCCTCAGTTTCCGTGGGCTGTGAGCACCCTCGGCGACAGGCGAGCTTCGGCCGTCCGAACGATCGCCCACGGCAAAATCCTTGAACGTAGTTACCCAACTTCTGTTCCTTCGCGCGCCCGCGGCGGTTGATAAACTCCGTCCTAACCGGCTCTCGCGGCCGTCCGAGCCGACCATAGAGAGGGTGTTGAAGTGCATGTAGTCCTCGTGCTCGGACACGCGCATGTCGTCGATCCTACCACCGCTTGCCAGGTACCCGCTGGTATCCTCCGCGCGAAGTACCTTTAAATGGTCCTTGCTCATCCAAGACGCAAAGTTAAAGTCAAGCGCCGGGTAATTGAGCACCAACGCAAGTGGGAGTTTGAGATTAAGCCCCTTGCTCTCTAGTATCTTGATGATAACGCAAGTCAGGATGTGCGCTCCACTTTACATCAGCGGACCATAGTCAGCGTTCTTTGTTACGTTTCATGGGAAGGCCAGGTGCCACTCACGCTGAGTCTCCGCTAGTGATGATCTCCAGGCTACGTCCTGACATCCCGATCACAGCACCAGCAGTGTCCACAAGTACCTGATAAGTATCGAAGACCTCGTCCACTGCGTATGGGTAGGGATCTGTGATGTTGCAAAGTCGATCAGGCTCCACTACTCATCAAGAATCTGCCCACTTGGGTTGCGCAACTTCCCGCTGAGCTCCCACACTCCCGAAACGAAACCCCGATCGGGGATTCAGAACATCGAGTGGCGTCGACGTAAATACAACAGGTTGCACTCACATTCAGGTGCTTTGCCGTAGTCGAGAGATAGGACCGGCCTCCCGGTTCTTTCAGCCCACGCACAAAGTCGCTCTTCGTGATGTTCGGGTGTCATAGACACGAATCCTCCACCAGGGATATCCAAGATTAACTCAGTGGATTCGGCCAGTTTAGACGCGTGGGGAGCAAAGAACAGGTGCGCAGTAATGGGTCGGGTGTATGTCGAAGACGATGGACGGGGGATCTGGATGATGCGGCGAATGGTCATTCTGGGTAGCCAACTAAACAGTCGAATCTGCATCAAGCGGAATTCCTCAGTTGGGCGGCAAGCAACGCCGATAAAATAATCACGACGTACGTATGGGTTGGAGGTTTTCTCCCACGTTGCGCGGAGAAACTCCACCGTCGGCGCTGCCCGGAACTTACGAACCTGCCAAGATGTCACACCGCATTCGCACCACGGGCAGAAGGTGCGTCCAAACCTTCTCGTCCGCCTCGTTCGCGTAGATGATGTAGTAGGCCGAGAACAAGATCGCGCATATGTCTCGTAACCACTTTGGCCGGACAGCCATCGCCGTCGCGAACCCGGCGTCCAACCCTGTAACAATCCATGTTGCCCGGTAATAGGACGGTGAGTACTAGGCCGATTGAAATTGATGGCCGTTCAGTTCTGGATTACTATGATAAAGGAAGTGGCGCGCACGAGGTCAGCCAAGGGCTCTGGGGCTGATTCATCGTGCAACCACCGGAAAGAAGAGGTAAATCAGGGGTAAGAACGGAATATAGACGATATGCGTACCTCCGAGACCGAGCAGTTTGTCGAGATTCCGGGACGCATACATCGCCGTTAGGGTCCCGACAATGATTTGCCAAGGAGAGAAGCGGGCTACGTGTAGTGGGTCAGTTATTCTTAGCTCCGGAGCCAAAACGTTCGTCTGCGGACCAAGTGCCCGATTCATGTTCCTCAACCAAAATAAACGGGGAGGGATCTCTCGGCTGTACACAAGTCGCCATATCCAAAACATCAGGACGAAAAAGACCTGGTGGATTGGCGTGAGGAGATTCCGAAGAGTTTAATCTGTGACGGTTCGATTAGACACCAACCTGTGTCCGCTTCCAAGATGGACTCGGGCGACCAAAGATATGATCAATCATTCGAGCAGATGATCTGGCCTCAAACCAAAGCGGAGAGTTTGGCGTTACGTGGACAACGACGTATGTCGCGGGTGGAGGAGAAGGAAAGAGGGTTACCCCTCAGCGTCTGCTTGTGGCACAGGGACAGACATCGAACGCTAGCATGTGATTTCCTTTCTCGATCCCTTGATCTCCCATTGCCATATTAGGATCTGCATTCCACCGGGTGCCACCGGAATCGCGCCGGTCCGCATCTCCAACTTCTTGAGAGTGAACCAGCAACCGGCCACAGACATGGCGTACGAGAAAGTCCCCCTCGAAGGCTTCAAAACCGTGTTCGGGACACAGATAGGTTCCTATAACCACTCGTTTCTCGCACACAGACCCACACTGACTGTTATCGGAGGACAGAGTTGTCCAGCGTCGCCCTCGGTGGCAAGATATCGTCCGTATCTGACGACTTTTTCGCAGAAGCGTACCACCTCCTCCTCGTCCAGGTAACGTTCACCGTCTTATCTCATTATGGTCCCACTTTTGATGACCGGTTGCCGTAGCCGGCGCCAAGTTTGAAGGGACAGTTCGGCCCGAAAGGCGCACTCTACAGCGGTTGGGAGTCCCGACGGCACAACCCTACCCATGATTGGTGAGACATCTTTCCCCACTAACGTACGTCCCTTGACGGAACCCTCCAGGTGCATGATCAAACTCGGTGCGCCCGGCTACATCACTGGTTTCGATGTCGATACTTCTCATTTCAATGGTACGCCCCCGCGTTGAAGCGAGCGGCGAACATTACTGAGAGGATATATAGGCAACGAAGCACCAGAGGTCTCGGTTGAAGCGTTGTTCGCCGCAGATGGTGAGCCTGACCCACTCTCCGACGACAAAAGGGTATGGACCCTCATCTCGTGAGAACGCCGAGCCTCTCAAACGCGCCTTGTAGTGGACAGAAATACTCCCAAAGGTTTCGTTGGGCCCAGACTCTAGGCACCTATACTCGGTCACTGCCTCATCGGCAACTAACTACGTGAAACTAACCATGTACCCCGACGGAGGGATTGTACGCTAGAAGCCTCTCTGTGAAAACTCTCCTTTCCCTGACAATTTGGCGCTCCAGGCTCGGTTCCGGGTCTACGGGGCTGTCAGCCCAGCGATCCCCTCCGATGTATTCGAGGAATTTGACCTTGCCCATGTGTTCTCTGGTGGGCGGGTAACCTTCACGTCTGATCAGCACTTCGGCGTTGGGTCTAACCTGATTCTCCCTGGGCGAGGTACGGCAGTCACTCCACCTTACATATCATCGCGTCTTCTGACATGCAGCCCCTGAAATGCGCAGGGAATGACATGAGCGATGGGTGGGAAACCAAGCGAAGCCGCCAGCCAGGTCACAAGGATTGGGCTATCATCAAGCTGTAAGTCCATTTCCCACAATTGAGTGATGGCTTCCTAATCCGTTCTTCGCGTCCTTCCATCTCGCTTTGCCTATTACAATCAAATGAAAATCATTGATCCCAGTGGCGGGTCTGGCGGGTATTTGTCCCACGTCGAGATCGACACCGCCCACTTCAAGGGGAACTTCCCCGAATCTTGTCAACTTCACGCAATCAACTCCCAAGACCTCATCCCTTCTCATCAGCAAGGGGCATCCGAGGTGGAGGAGGGATCGCAATGGACAGCGATCCTACCCCGAACCAAGCTCGGACCTCACAAACGACACTTCTTCCAGCTGCAGACTGTCGATCGCGTCAAATACACTCACGTAATGCTAACGATCCATCCTGATGGCGGCGTTAAACGTGTCAGGGTCATCGGGACCCAGAGCGCGGTGCCCGGGGTGGGGGGGATACAAATACTGGACGCGCTACCACTTACACCGGAAGGGTTTGCCACTTTCGGCCAGGTTGTTCAGGGGTATAGAGACCTGAATGCTGTGTCGCCTGGCGTGCACGTCACGGGTGCCAACCAAGGATCGGCGCTCAAGTTTCACAAACTTTCGTTGTTGGAGTCTTCCTACCCGGCGGACATCCGGGCGACTACGGGGCTGAGCGTGTATCGGTGCAAGCCTATTGATGCCAAACCCGGTGGCCACTGGGACATCAAGGTCCTGGAGAGGCATCTTCACACGAACCAAGGTTTCATCCCGATGGGCACTGGTTCTGCGAGTGAGGGAGACTATGGACTGGAGGAAACTGCCAAGGGCTATTTGGTCGTGGTCGCTCAGAATGGTAAGGACGACAAGCCAGACCTTGAGACCATGAGAGCGTTCATCGCCACTTCCGCCCAAGGGATCGTTTACAACACGGCAATCTGGCGTGAGTCTCATCGAACGCCCTCCGCAACGAACAAAGCTAATCTGAGGATCAGATCATCCCATGGCGGTGCTGGAGAAGGTATGACTCGCCTAAAGCTCTCGCGATATGCTTCTTCTTACCGTTCGGCAGCTGTTGGACCTCACTTGCGTTGAGACACAGATCGGTGATGGAGGAAGGTTGGATTGCGAAATCGTGGAACTGGATACGACGGAACTGGTGTACAGAGTGAATTTACCGACGTTCTAGGGGTCGGGAAGTGGAGGCAAAACTTAGTGATACCATCACGTAGAAAGGTCGTTGCTGTCGTAGAAAAGGGGATAGGGGTGACACCGTAGATAGCCGGCTTGTCGCAGGGTCGGGGGAGGATCCAGAATAAAGATACAGGATATCTGATGAATGGCGCGTGAATAAGTACCTCCGCGAACGAGATCTGGGCATCGGGACCGACTCACCGTAAAACAAACGGGAAGCGAAAGGAACCCGAATACCCGAAAGACTACCTGCTCTTTGAAGAGCTCGTCCTCTTCGTTTGCCCCTGCTTGTTGATCTCTTCATACACCCCCTTTGCCGTCTCCCACCAATTCCCTGACTTCTGGTATGCATCCCCGGCGGTGTCGATGACGTTCTGGATGAACTTCTGCGCCTCCTCCGCGTCTTTCTGTCTCTGAGTCTTCTGCGCTCGCTTATACTGATCGTGGGTACTCCACGACTCCCAACTCTTTGGCCGACTCGAGCCACTCTTGTTATCCATGGCCACCGGCACGAGATTCGCCAGAAACTGCGTCGGTGCACCGGAGTTTACCCAACTCGCCAGGGAGAATAGGGCACCAAGGATGATACCCCACTTCACGAACCAGAACGCGAACATCACGGTGCGGTAAAGGCTCGAAAGCGCGAGGTACGCGCAGAGGATTGTGAGTAGGGCGGGGACGATGGTGTTTGGGGCGGATAGCGGGGATGTGACCGCAATTACGTTGAACAACGTGTTGAGCAGCAGGAGGGCGTATGAGAAGGAGGTTGTGATGAGGGAGTAGATTTGTGGTGGAACGACGGATTGGAGGAGCTGCAGATAAGGCTCGACCATGTTGAGGTATTGGTCCAGTTGGCTCATGGTGCCAGAGTCAGGGTGAGTCGAGGGTTGTGCGCCGACAGGTGGCCGAACGGTTGTCGCCAAAGAACTCGTCGGACATGATTATTCCCACGACTGGTCATCCAACGATCACTCTCCACGTAGTCGCACCCAATCGTCGCTGCATTGCACAAGAACCACTAGGCATGAAACGAAATACTCGCCCGCATCGTGTTCCAAAAATACAGGGAAACCTGTTGAGGGTAATTAGGTATCGCGGCATGTTTGGGATCGACGGATTCCAGATTCCGACGGTATACTAGATACAAGAATAGATGCAATCCATGCCCAAGCAAAAACATCTTCACAACTTCGACCTCAGGGGCACATACAACTCCCTCCCGTGAGCTGCCCACCACCTATCCGCCTCAGCATCCGCATCGTATCCGAACAGCTCTTCGCTCTTCTTTTTATCGGCCCATTGGTTCTGGTTCCCATCCGATTCACGCCGTAAGGCTCCTGAATCGCCAGAGAGTTCCAGGGCCATCGCCTTGCGCATGTTCTGATCTCGTTCTCTCTGTTCTGGCCCATCTGAAAGGTGGAAGATGTGCTGGTTAAGTCGCGAAGATTCCTGTACCATCGCAGTACGGGGAAGTCGAAGATCCTGATAAGCTTTGAGGAGGGGTCCCAATTGAGAAATATGGGAAATTCTCGAAAGGAGGTTTCCAAGCACCGCTCCGTCTTCGACAGCCATCGCAGCACCTTGCGCCCTGTACGGCTATGACCGGGTATCAACAGCAAGGCTTAAGAGTGGGTCGGCGACACGATTTACCAACATCGGATGACATGCATCTCCCAACAGGATTACACGTCCAGAGTCGTGGATCCAGTTGTTCAGAGGCCTTCGGTCCATCAAGCGCCACTTAAGGGTCGACTGGACGTATCCGAGCAATTTCCGGACCCTGCTCGGAAGTATTGAGCGACGGACTCCGAAAATGGGGGATTTCTCCTTCTCACCGTGGTTCAAAGTCACCGAAATCCCGCCGCATCTTGTCTGCATTTCCCTCTGCAGTCCAGGATTCGACCGACCCGTGGTCCGGGTGCAAAAGAACGAGATTATACTCCTCCTTCCTCCTCTATACAAAGAGCTCAGGTGGTCAGCACAATTGAGTGGAGACTTGGAAAGGAAGGAGGTGGGCGCACGATTGGATATGCCATCAAGTGCCTCCCGGGCGCCATCCACCCAGCCATCTGCGGGTGTTCAATGAACTCACGTAATTCCGGGTCTTGCATCATCAACGAGGCGGGGATTGTGGCCCGATAGGCCGCGTCTCCTGTTGGCTCCGCTGGTATCGGTTTCCCTGAAACGACCCGCTGAATGTAGCTCTTCACACCGTCCGCGCCAACGATCAAATCCGCCCTGATGACCCTCCCAGATGCGAGGGTGACCGAAGGCGATACAGGGTCCGGATCACATCCGGTGACAGTCGAACCCAACAGGATGGTAACGTGCGGGGCAACGAGGTCGTATAGGAGTTTGTGAAAGTCGGCACGGTGGATGTGGTAGTACGGTGCTCCATATTCCCTCCCCATAAGCCCTCCCCACTTCGTAAATCCGACCCGTTCGCCGGTGTCGTACCTCCTAAACGCAATTCCTTCTGGTTTGACGGCGATGTCGTCCAAATGCTTTGCCAAGCCCCACCTCCGAAGCAACCGACTAGAATTAGGACTGACTTGGATGCCCGCACCGACTTCTCCTATCACGGGGGAGGATTCGATGATGGTCACCCGGTGGCCAGCTTGTGTGAGACAAAACGCAGCACCCAAACCACCAAGGCCGCAACCGACCACGATGATATCGAGGATCAAGGAGGCCTTCCGAGTTCCGTACAAAGACTGTGGCTTCGTTGCAACATCAGAGGCGTCCACCCCTCTTGCCGCGGGGACCGGAGCTAGCCTCTTGTTCCGTTCGGGGTCGGTGGGTAGAGTCGAGAAGGAACCAGAGGGAGACATGGTGCAGGGTGGGGTTTAGCATGTCGAGATCGGATGGTTTATATATGGAAAGCGAGGAAGGGTTGCCTAATCACATTCGCGTGAGCACGGGGGTGGGGGAGGGGCAACAAGCTATGTTCCGACCGTTTATCCTGTGACCTGGCCCTTGACGTCCATCACTCGGCAACCTTCCACTTCGATCTCGCTGGTGAGAACGAACAGCTCTCTTCAGGA